>RRZU013123995.1_pt1 | contig 22649 bp, 18 predicted proteins | sample 2165561 | NCBI WGS metagenome assembly RRZU01 (sample SAMN10456909, study PRJNA506462) | wastewater metagenome | isolation source: wastewater sludge | place: USA: Moscow, Idaho | reverse complement strand
TTTTGAATCTTTTTTTAGAAAATTAGTTTTCTAGTTGTATTCCTAATTACTTGCCGGTTTGTAAAAGAACTTGTCCGTTGTTGCGGGTGCAAAAGTAACACCTTTATTGCGGTATTCAAGCCTTTTTAAGTGATATTTTTTCTCTTTTACTATCTTTTTATTTAACTCGCTGAAAACGTGATTCTTGAAGAGAACGTTTTTTTTTGCTTCTCTGACAAATCATTTAGACTACTCTTCGAAGAGCAAACATTATAGGCGCAAAACCGCAAATGACTATACTCTCCGCATCTAGTTCTTGCCTTTACTTTTCTATTCAATCCTATATATAAGGTAACATGAATTTGATTCTAAACTACTCGAAATAGCAAAAATTACGCGTTTACCTGACTTCGCGTTAGGGATAGTAGTGAAAAGCCCACAGCAAAACGCAATGAAATGGAGTTTTGCGAGGACTTGTAGCGCATAGCCCGACTCCTTATATAAAAAGAGGCAACTACCCAGCTTAGATAATTGCCTCTCTTTATATAAGGAGGAACGCCAAAAGGATGGCTTTGACTGGTGAAATTTTAGTTATTATATAAGAAGGGATTTAACTTCTGATAGAACTGACAAAACATTTGCTTGAGTTCAAAGGAAAACTAAAGATCTACTAGAGTTGTGTTTTTTACTTCGCTAATCATGAATGTGCTGTGCGTACTCCCTATATGCTGCAATGTGGTCAGTTTTGTAACTAGAAATTCTCTATAAGCTTCCATGTCCTTTACCACAATTTTCAGAATATAATCATAATCTCCACTCACATGGTGACACTCTATGACTTCATTTAGCTTTACAACTTCTCCCTCAAATTTTGCAATAAACTCTTTTGTATGCTGAATTAATTTGAGATGACAGAAAACCACAAAGCTCTTATTGACTTTTGAACGATTGATTAAAACAACATATTTATCAATAATACCTTCTCTTTCTAGTTTCTTGATGCGTTCGTAAACAGCCGTAACGGAAAGATTTAGCTTTAAGGAAAGCTCTTTGGTTGTTTTTTTACTGTCGGTTTGTAATAAAAAAAGCAGTTTTTTATCTATTGAATCTAAAATCATTATTTTAAAATTTGAAATATAATCTACAAAAATCTTATTTACTAAACGAATTTAGAAAATAAATTTAATAAAATCCTCTATCTTAGATTTAAAATCTAATAACAAATAATCTAATTGATTTTTAATCTTTAATTTTTTTATTTTGAAGTAGATTTATTGATACAAACAAATTATACAGCTTAGGTAGAACTTTTATTTTTCTTTAAAATATAGAGAAGAACACACAACTGGATTAGTTCCTTAACAAACGAATAAATATAAACTATGAAAAATTTCAATCCCGCAGACAATATTCAAGACTTACAATACTTTGGCGAATTTGGCGGTGTAAATCCATCGATTTCTGACTCATCAACCTATACTTTTCTATCGGCAAAAACCATGTTTGATACTTTTGAAGGCAATATGGAAGGATGTTATTTGTATTCCCGTCATTCTTCTCCAAGTAATTTGTATTTAGACAAAGCACTTGCGGCAATGGAAGGAACAGAATCAGCCAATGTTTCAGCTTCAGGAATGGGGGCTATCACTCCTACCCTATTGCAATTATGTAATTCAGGCGATCATATCGTTTCAAGCAGAACAATTTATGGCGGTACGTATGCGTTCTTGAAGAATTTTGCTCCTAGATTAGGCATCAAAACTACGTTTGTTGACATCACCAAATTAGATGTTGTGGAGGCTGCAATTACTTCTAGTACAAAAGTTTTGTATTGTGAAACCGTAAGCAATCCTTTATTGGAAGTGGCTGATATTGCAGGTCTAGCAACAATTGCGAAAAAACACAATTTGAAGTTGGTTGTTGATAATACGTTTTCACCATTATCTGTTTCTCCTGCAGCATTAGGTGCAGATATAGTTATTCATAGCTTAACAAAATACATTAATGGAAGCAGTGATACTGTGGGTGGTGTAACATGTGCTTCGCAGGAATTCATCAATGATTTAAAAAATGTAAATAGTGGTGCAAGCATGTTACTTGGTCCAACAATGGACAGCTTACGTTCTGCTAGCGTGATGAAAAACTTACGAACGCTACATATTAGGATGAAGCAGCACAGTTATAATGCAATGTATTTAGCCGAACGCTTTGAAAAAAACGGACTAAAGATGGTTTATCCAGGTTTGAAAAGTCACCCAAGTCATGAATTGTATGCGACTATGATTAACCCAGAATATGGTTTTGGAGGAATGATGACTTTGGATGTAGGAACTTTGGCGAAAGCCAATGCATTGATGGAACTGATGCAGGCAAAAAACTTAGGTTATCTTGCGGTAAGTTTAGGATTCTATAAAACATTATTTAGCGCTCCGGGAACTTCAACATCAAGCGAAATTCCTGTGGAAGAACAAATAGAAATGGGATTGACTGATGGCTTAATCCGTTTTTCTATTGGTTTAGATAACAATATCGAAAGAACCTACCAGATGATGAAAGAATGTATGGTTGAATTGGATATTCTTACTGCGTAAACGATAGCAATGTGATAATCACTTTGTTTATTCATTAAAAAAATACAAATCAGAAACTCTAAATTGCTAAATACAACAGGATTTATTTGTTTCTAGCAATTTCTTTTTTTAAACAAACAAAAAACTGACGAATTATTAAGAGTCGTCAGTTTTTTTTTCTTAAACTTGTATTAGTACATCAATATAATTTCACACATTTTAATTCAACTTACTGTTTTTTCGGCTAAAACTAAAATATATAACCAATCCTACCAAAAGCCAAATTCCAAAATAAATCCAGTTCCAAACACTCAATTCTGCCATCATATACAAACAACAAATTAATCCTAATAATGGTATCAAAGATAAATTTGATTTAAAAGACCAAACCGATAATCCAACCAAAACAATTAAGAAAATCCACATTGGGATTTTATGTTTAAATAAACTAAAACCACTTTCATATTTAACCGAATCTGCCAATGGCAAACCAGCTATGATAGTAGAATATTTTGCATCATCTTGTTGGTATTGACTTAATAAATGTTCCAAGTCTGGAGTTTCATCTGTGCTGTTTTTAGCATCAATTTGTACTAAATAATCGTATACTTTTTTAGTTTCTTCTTTGTTTAATGATGTAATAATATCTGCTGAACTATTGATTTGAGTTTCATTGGTTATAAAATCCATAGTCGCTTTTTTATTGTAACCAAAAGCGTATATTAATCCAATACTCATTAAAACAGGCATGATGAATTTTGAATTCATATAAGGAGTTTTGAATTTTCCCCGAGGAATATCAGTTCTATTTTGTAAAACTAAAACTCCGGCGCAAACCAATACAAAAGCGAATAAAGTCCCAATACTAGTCAAATCTGTAACCAATGTTAAGTTCAAAAACAAAGCCGGAACTGCCACTACAAAACCAGTAACAATGGTTGCATAAGAAGGTGTTTTATATTTTGGATGCACTTTAGAGAAACGTTTTGGCAACAACCCATCACGACTCATGCTCATCCAAATACGGGGTTGTCCCATTTGGAAAACTAATAAAACACTTGCCATAGCGACAACTGCACTTACCGCAATTATTCCCGACATCCATTTTAGGTCTAATTTTTCAAAAACGAAAGCCAATGGATCACCAACATTCAATTGGTGATAAGGAACCATTCCAGTTAAAACTAGTACTACGGCAATGTATAAAAGGGTACATATAATAATAGCCCACATCATTCCTCTTGGCAAATCGCGTTGCGGATTTACACACTCTTCTGCTGTTGTTGAAATTGCATCAAATCCTATATAAGCAAAAAATACTGCAGACACACCTTTTAAAACACCTGTAACACCATTAGGCGCGAATGGATCCCAATTAGCAGTATCTACATAGAACGCACCAACAGCAATAACCAAAAGAACGATACATAATTTCACAACCACCATGACATTACTCGCATTTCGAGACTCTTTCATTCCGCGATATATCAATGCGGTAATTAAAACGATAATCAATAAAGCTGGAAGATCCGCTACAAAATGAAATGATCCAATTACTGGTGAAGTCGTCCAGGCTGTATAGGCATCTTGCAAAGCTGGACTTAAGTTGGCGTATTTTTTTCCTCCTTGCATGAGTGCTGTGGCATCATTAAATCCTTTTGAGGCTGATAAAAAATCCATTTGTACCCATTGTGGCAAATGAAGGCCGCTACTTTCGAGTAAACTCGTAAAATAATCACTCCATGAAATAGCGACTGTTATATTACCCACAGAATACTCCATAATCAATGCCCAACCGATAATCCAAGCAATAATTTCTCCAAAAGCAACATACGAATAGGTATAAGCACTTCCTGAAACAGGCACCATTGAGGCAAATTCAGCATAAGCAAAAGCTGCAAAACTACACGCAATAGCAGTAAACAAGAATAAAAAGATAACTGCAGGGCCACCATCTGCACTTGCTTTTCCAATGGTACTAAAAATACCTGCTCCTACAATTGCTGCGATACCAAAAGCGGTCAAATCACGAGCAGTCAAATGTTTACCTAGAGTATTATGTCCACCAGCATTATTTTTTTCAACTTGTTTTAAAATATCTTGTACTGTTTTTTTTCTAAACAACCCTTTTAACGCCATATTGTAAATTTTATCATTAAAAATTAATGTACTGTAAATTATAAGTTTTTATACTAGCTTTTATGCAAAAAATCTTCAAAAATCAAATGTATAAAACAAATTGAACTAATGCCGTTTCTCGAACTTTTTTTTTATATTATTTTTTAATTTAGTTAAATTGATTTAATTAACTGCCTTAAAAAGTCAAAAATATTGATTTATGAATCACAAAAAGAAAAAACTTTAAAACAAAACAAGAAAAATTTAAAATATTTAATCTTTTTATTGTTTGTTAAAAACAGTATTCAAACAGATTTATAAAAATTGGCAAAGAAATTGTGCTGGTTAATTAAGTCAAATTTTATAACCATTTTAACTGTTAAATTTCACTAAAAAAACTATTTTTGAATACTTTATAAATAACACTTTAATGAAAAATTACAAGCACACTATTTTGCTTATTACATTCCTTTTACTTTCTTTTTTGAATGGTAACGCACAAGCATTGGCAACAAATCCAAAAAACGAATTTAGAGCAGTTTGGATTGCTACCGTGGTAAATATTGACTGGCCAAAAACCAGTACCGATACTGTTGCAAAACAAAAAGCAGATTCGATTGAAATTTTAGATACCTATAAAAAACTAAACTATAATGCCGTAATTGTTCAAATTAGAAGTGTTGGTGATGCTTTTTATCCAACAAAACTAGCGCCTTGGTCACGTTTTTTGACCGGAAAAGAAGGACAGGCTCCAAAACCCTATTTTGACCCCTTAGAATGGATGATTGCTGAAACTCATGCTCGTGGATTTGAATTTCACGCCTGGTTAAATCCATATCGTGCTACAATGGATTACAATACCTCGCTTTTAAGTCCAGAACATGATTACTTTAAGCATCCAGAATGGATGATTAAGTATGGTGGAAAATATTATTACAACCCAGCATTACCCGAAGTTCAAAAACATTTATTAGCTGTTGTGGAAGAAGTTGTTCAGAATTATGATATTGACGCCATTCATTTTGATGACTATTTTTATCCTTACAAAATAAAAGGAGAATTTTTTAACGACACTAATTCTTTCAAAAAATACGGAAATGAAATGAGTTTAGCTGATTGGAGACGTTCCAATGTAAACACTTTTGTGAAAGATGCTTCGGTTTCAATTAAAAATATAAAACCTTGGGTACAATTTGGCATTAGCCCGTTTGGAGTTTGGAGAAATAAATCAGTAGATCCTCGAGGTTCAGAAACGGAATCCGGGCAAACAAATTATGATGATTTATTTGCTGATCCTTTAGCATGGATGGAAAACAAATGGATAGATTACCTTGTCCCACAATTGTATTGGAGTATGGATCACCCTAAAGCTTCCTATTCAAAACTATTGCGTTGGTGGTCTGAAAACTCAACCAATACTGCAATCTATATAGGAAACGGAACCTATAAAATCAATGCTGATTCTGATAAAAGATGGAATAATCCTTATGAAATCCCCAACCAAATAGACGTTACCAGATCCTATAAAAATATTCAGGGAAATGCTTTTTTTAGTGCCAAATCATTTCTGAATAAAAATCAAAGTGTAACTCAATTATTAGGAAACAACCAGTACAAATATCCTGCACTTCCTTTTGTTGTTCCAAATTTTGTCAAAAAAGGGATAGCTGTTCCTAAAGTAAATTCACTTGTCAGAAACCCGATTGCATCCAGTTTTAATGTCAATTATCCTGAGAATGGCCAAGTGCGTTATGTAATGGTTTATGGATCTACCCTTAAAAATCAAATTGATGTAAATGATCCGAGCCAAATCCTCAACAAAATTGCCTTTAATGAAAAAAATCCAATTGAAGTAGTAATTCCAACCTATAAATTAGACAAAAATAATTCCTGCGCCATTACATTCATCGATTATTATGGTAATGAAAGTGAAGCAACTTATGTCAACTTTACACTGTAATTCTAATTGAATATAATTCGCCATAAATGAAAACATACAATAAACCTTGGTATTGGATTCCCGTTTTAAACTTTGCTTCTGGCTTGCCCTATGCCATAATTATTTCGGTATCGGTAATCATGTATAAAAATCTCGGAATAAACAATGAAGATATAGGAATCTATACTAGTTTACTCTATTTACCTTGGGTAATTAAACCATTATGGAGTCCGTTTATTGACTTGTATTCCACAAAAAGAAAGTGGTTTTTGAGCATGCAATTGCTAATTTCTCTTGCTTTTCTAATTGTGGGTTTAACGATTCCTTTGAGTAATTTTTTCGTTATTAGTTTAGCTGTTTTTTGGGTTGCCGCATTTGCTTCAGCCTCTAATGATGTGGCTAGTGATGGATTTTATATGTTGGCTTTAGAGAAAGAACAACAATCCTTTTTTTTAGGAATTAGAAGTACCTTTTACCGACTTTCGATGCTTACTGGAAACGGATTAATTGTGGTAATTGCAGGATATCTCGAACAAGAATATGGCGACAAACAAAAAGCATGGTCGTATACAATGATAGTTGTAGGACTAATTATGACCGTAATTACGATTTATAATTATTTTACAACTCCAAAAATTGAAGTAGAAACCGCTGAAACAAAAATTACTGAAACAAATAGTGCTGTAAGCAAAACTGAGTGGGTTCCAAATAAAAGTTTCACAGCCGTTTTCGCTTCTTTTTTTCAAAAGAAACAAATAGGAATAGCACTTGCTTTTATCTTATTATTCCGATTAGGCGAATCTCAATTATTAAAAATGTTAACGCCTTTTCTGATTGATCCTATAACTGCAGGTGGAATGGGTTTAACCACGCAGGATGTTGGTGTTATTTATGGAACATTTGGAGTTTTAGCACTAACTGTTGGCGGAATTTTAGGCGGTATAGTCATTTCTAGAGATGGATTAGGAAAATGGATGTTGCCCATGATTTTAGCCATGCACTTACCCATAATAGGATTTATTTTATTATCTCATTTTCATCCTAGTTCCGTTTACTACGTTTATGTAACGGTTATTGCGGAACAATTTGGCTATGGTTTTGGCTTTGCTGCCTTCATGATGTATTTGATATATCTAGCCGATGGCGAATCTAAAACATCTCACTACTCCATCGCAACCGGCTTTATGGCTTTGGGAATGATGGTTCCGGGAATGTTGAGCGGTTATATTCAAGAATATCTAGGCTACGGAAATTTCTTTATTTGGGTATTTATTGCCACTATTCCAGGATTAATTTTATCACGCTTTTTGATTTTCCCAACAGATTTTGGAAAGAAAACAGAACAAGAAAAAATAAACTAGCTTTCTTAAAAACACATAAGTCATACAAGATTGTTTAAGTAAGGCCTGTTATATAACAAGTGTTTTTCGATCACTTTTATCTAATTATTTATTCGATATATGTCAATTTTCATGACTTATATGGTTAAAATTAATATCATATTCATTTCAAAATGACAGTAGAACAAAAAATAGGACAATTTTTCTTCCCAGCCGTTTTCATCAACGATACCGAAGAAAACATTCAAGAAACAGAACGATTAATTAGAAAGTATAACATAGGTGGATTGACTTTTTTTCATAGCCGAGCTAGCGCAGCCACTAATTATGAAACCAAGAAAAAAGTAATTTTAAATGACCAAAGCTGTCAACGTTTAAAGGACCTCATTGTTCGTTATCAAAAATGCGCTACGACTCCATTATTAATGAGTATTGATGCCGAATGGGGACTAGCCATGCGTGTAGAAAAAACTCCGCAATATCCGTATGCGATTACCCTTGGTGCTTTGCCAGAGAGTGAAAAACATTTGATTTACGAAGTAGGAAAACAAATAGGCATAAACTTAAAATCAGTTGGTATTCATTATAACTTGGCTCCATTGGCTGACATCAACAACAACCCGAATAATCCTGTAATTGGGTATCGGTCTTTTGGTGAGAACAAAGAAAAAGTAAGTGATTTTGCAATAGAATACATCAGGGGAATGAATGATGTAGGTGTTTTGGGCTGTCTGAAACATTTTCCAGGGCACGGAAATACAAGCGTTGATTCGCATTTAGGATTACCAGTTTTAGAAGAAACGCTAGAGCAATTATTAGACAATGAATTGGTTCCTTTCATAAAAGGAATTGAGGACAATGTCGACTCAATAATGATTGGTCATTTGGCTGTTCCCGCATTAAACAAAGGAAAAGACACGTCAGCGACCTTATCAAAATCAGTTATCGAAACGCTTTTGCGAAAGCAATTAGGCTATGATGGATTGGTTATTTCAGATGCGCTGAACATGAAAAGTGTTTCTAATTTGTATGACAACAAAGGACAATTAGAATGGGAAGCTTTCAATGCTGGAAATGACGTGTTGTGTTTTGCAGAAAATGTTCCTGAAGGCATCCAAGAAATCCTCAATAATGCTACTCTAGAACGAATTGAAGAAAGCTATAATCGTTTATGGAAATGCAAACAAAAAGCAGGAATTTTAAATGAAGAAATCAATTTAACAGCTTTATCAGAAATCAATTTTGATTTTGAAAGAACTTCGAAATTAAATTTTAAAATTGCTCAAAATTCGATTACAAAAATTAAAGACAGCAATATTACAAAAACTACTTTTGAGGCGAATAAAAGCAATAAACTTGCCAAACTAAGCCTTTATAAAAATACAGATAATACTTTTTTCAAAAGTTTAGCTAATGACTTGCCTTCCCCTGAATTTAGTTACGAATCTGGCGGACATTTAGCTCTAGCTCAATTAGAAAAAGAAATTAGCGACTACGATACAATACTCCTTTCATTATTTGTTCCAAAAGCAAAACCATTAAATAATTTTGACATTGAAGAATCAGTACTTCAATTTTTGAACGATTTATTCAACTCCAAAAAATGTATTATTTATGTATTTGGAAATCCGTATGTGCTACAAATAATTCCAAACTTAAAAAATGCTTTAGGAATTGTTCAAGCTTATCAGGATTTTATAGAATTTCAAGAGTGCGCCGCAAAACAATTAATAGAAAACTTAGATTACAAAGGAGTACTACCCTTTAAAAATAAAAAATTTTTATAAGAAATTATGAGTTTATGAATTAAGCTTTTACTCATTATATTTACTTAAAAAAGTTATTTTTACATAAATAATACTTATCGCTTTATAAAAACATATAATCAAAACCAATGAAACTTGTAATTATTTAGGTTATGTTTGTAATACTAAACAATTAACAATCAAATAAACAAATATGGAAAACACAAGCGACTTAAGCAAATGTCCTTTTAACCATAAAGAGGATAATTCAAATGCTACTATTACCAATCAACATTGGTGGCCAAAAGCATTAAATTTAGATATTCTTCATCAACATGATACTAAAACGAACCCTTTGGGCGAAAATTTTAATTATACTGAAGAGTTTAAAAAATTAGATTTAGAAGCTTTAAAAAGTGATTTAAAAAATGTAATGACGGACAGTCAAGATTGGTGGCCTGCAGATTGGGGACACTATGGAGGATTGATGATTCGGCTAGCATGGCATTCAGCAGGGACTTATAGAATTTCAGATGGACGTGGTGGTAGCGGAACCGGAAATCAACGTTTTGCACCATTAAATAGCTGGCCCGATAATGGAAACTTAGACAAAGCTAGAAGGTTATTATGGCCAATAAAGAAAAAATATGGAAATAAAATTTCATGGGCTGATTTAATAATATTAGCCGGAAATATGGCGTATGAATCAATGGGATTCAAAACTTTTGGATTTGCTGGAGGAAGAGAAGACATTTGGCATCCAGAAAAAGAAATTAATTGGGGGTCTGAAAAAGAATGGCTAGCAAAATCAGGAAGCGAAGGAAGCAGATATTCTGGCGAAAGAGATCTAGAAAATCCTCTGGCGGCAGTAATGATGGGATTAATTTATGTAAATCCAGAAGGAGTGGATGGGCAACCAGATCCTTTAAAGACAGCAGTCGATGTTCGAATGACCTTTAAGAGAATGGCCATGAACGATGAAGAAACAGTTGCATTGACCGCAGGAGGTCATACAGTGGGAAAAGCGCATGGAAATGGTGATGCTTCAAAACTTGGTAAAGAACCAGAAGCTGCTGAAATTGAAAACCAAGGTTTTGGTTGGATTAACCCAATAAATAATGGTAATGGTGCTGATACATTAACCAGCGGATTAGAAGGTTCGTGGACAACAAACCCAACACGTTGGGACAACGAATATTTCCATTTGTTACTAAATTATGATTGGGAATTGAAAAAAAGTCCTGCTGGCGCATGGCAATGGGAACCTATAAATATAAAAGAGGAAGACAAGCCATTTGATGCTTTTGATCCTACAAAAAGAAATAACCCAATTATGACTGATGCCGATATGGCTATGAAAATGGATCCAATTTATAGAGAAATTTCGGAACGTTTTCATAAAGATCAAGCTTATTTTGAAGATGTTTTTGCTAGAGCTTGGTTCAAATTAACACATCGTGATTTAGGCCCTAGAACGCGTTACTTGGGAGCTGATGCACCAAAAGAAGATTTAATTTGGCAAGATCCAATTCCTACAATGGATTACACTTTGTCTCCACTAGAAATAGAGGAATTAAAAGTAAAATTATTAAATAGTGGTTTAACAAGAACCGAATTAATAAACACCGCTTGGGACAGTGCAAGAACTTATAGAGGTTCTGATTTTAGAGGAGGTGCGAATGGTGCAAGAATTCGATTAGCTCCTCAAAAAGATTGGATAGGAAATGAACCTGAACGACTGCAAAAAGTACTTGCTAAACTTACTGAAATTCAATCAGGATTAAGTAAAAAAATAAGTATTGCTGATTTAATCGTACTTGGCGGCTGTGCAGCAGTTGAAAAAGCGGCAAATGAAGCTGGTCATAATATCAAAGTTCCCTTCCAATCAGGGCGAGGTGATGCCTCTGCAACAATGACAGATGCAGAATCATTTGATGACTTAGAACCCATAACTGATGGTTTTAGGAACTTCACTAAAAAAGAATATAGTGCAAAACCCGAAGAATTATTACTTGACAAAGCTCAATTATTAGGGTTGACCGCTCCAGAAATGACTGTTTTGATAGGTGGAATGCGTGTTTTAGGCACCAATTATGAAGGTACTAGACACGGAGTTTTCACAAACAATGTTGGGGTTTTATCTAATGATTTCTTCGTGAATTTGACCGATATGAATTATAAATGGCAACCTACAAGTGCTAATTTATACAACATTATTGATAGAAAATCTGGAGCTACTAAATGGACTGCAACAAGAGTTGATTTAGTTTTTGGTTCAAATTCAATATTAAGAGCTTATGCTGAAGTTTATGCTCAGGACGATAATAAAGAAAAATTTGTTCGTGATTTTATTAAAACTTGGAACAAAGTAATGAATTTAGACCGTTTCGATTTGAAAAATTAAACCCTAAGATATTAATCATTTTTCATAAAATCCACCTTTTATTTGGTGGATTTTATTTTTTTAAATAAAAACCTAATAATCAACAAAATAACACCCTATTTTAATCGTATAATTTAGTGTTTTTCAATCATAAGTTTTACTTATAATTTTATAAGAAAAAACCATAAAGCCATTGAAATAATAAGTCGTTTTTTTGTACTTTTGCACTCAGAAAAACAATAATAATTTTAAATAAAATAATATGTCTTTAGTAGGAAAAAAATTCCCAAGTATTGCAGTTGATGCCATTTCAGAAATGGGTGATAATTTGAAAATCAACATCTTTGAAGAAGCTACAAAAAACAACAAAAAAGTACTTTTGTTTTGGTATCCAAAAGATTTTACATTCGTTTGTCCAACTGAATTACATGCGTTCCAAACCGCTTTACCAGAATTCGAAAAAAGAAACACAATTGTTATTGGTGCCTCTTGTGACACAAATGAAGTTCACTTTGCTTGGTTAAATACACCAAAAAACAATGGTGGAATTGAAGGAGTTACTTACCCAATTCTTGCTGATACAAACAGAAATTTATCTAATATTTTAGGTATTCTTGACATCGATTCAACTGAATATTCTGAAGAAACTGATTCAGTAATTATTGAAGGTTCTAATGTAACTTTCAGAGCCACTTACCTTATTGATGAAACTGGAAAAATTTTCCACGAAAGTGTAAACGATATGCCATTAGGTCGTAATGTAAAGGAATATTTACGTATGGTTGATGCTTACACGCACATTCAAGAAAAAGGAGAAGTTTGTCCTGCAAACTGGGAAGCTGGAAAAGAAGCAATGAGTGCTGATAGAATTAGTACTGCTGAGTATTTAAGCTTAAACTAAGAATAAAAAACAATTTCAATGGCAAAATCAATTTCAATTATTGAATTTTGATATTGCCATTGTCATTAGAAATTGAAATTAAATTTAAAAATAAAGATATGTTAATCGAATTGACCGAAGATACGTTACAGGATTTAATTACAAAAGAGGAAAAAGTTGTTGTTCAATTTTCGGCATCATGGTGCGGAAATTGTCGCATTATGAAGCCAAAATTTAAAAAATTAGCTTCAGAAAATGAAGCAATCACTTTTGCTCTTGTTGATGCAGAAAATTTTCCTGAATCTAGAAAATTAGCTAATGTAAGTAATTTACCAACTTTTGCTACTTTTGTAAATGGAAAATTAGTAAATGAAACACAAACTAACAAACAAGAAGTTCTGATTGAATTAGTAAACAAAATAGTTTAATTAGATTTTCAGACGTCTGAAAATCTAAAATATCTAAAAACCTAAGAAGTCTAAATATGAAATTACCCGTAATTAAGCATTTAACGCAGTTTATAGAAGAAAATGATGAAGATTACATCATAGAAACAATTGAAGTTCTAGAAGCAATGACTGAAATTTCGTCATTGAAAGACGAAGAATTAGATGTAATTGGGGAATTAATTTCTAATATGTATGGCGCATTAGAAGTAAATAAACTGGTAAAAACCGGAACCGATAAGAAAGAAGCTTTAAACACTTTTATGAAACGTGTTTTAGGTTCTATCGACAAATAAAAATAAATTGCACTACTATATAGATAACGCACTCGGCAACGAGTGCGTTTTTTTTTATGCAATTAATTATACAAACTTACGTTTAGAAGTTTACAATTTGAACAAAAACAAAAAAGTTTATAGCACTATTTGAAGACAAATTCTTAAATAATTTTCATACTTTTGAACCTCACAAAAAAAAACAAGTATCATGGCTTCAATAACATTAGGAGGAAATCCAATTCAAACTTCGGGAGAATTACCAAAAATAGGCTCTAAAATAGCTGATTTTAAATTAATTAAGACAGATCTTTCTGTTGCTTCATTAGGTGATTTTGCAGGCAAAAAATTAGTATTAAATATTTTTCCAAGTATTGATACTGGAACTTGTGCTGCATCAGTTCGAAAATTTAACGAAAGTGCTAGTACTTTACATAACACAACTGTTCTTTGTATTTCCAGAGATTTGCCATTTGCGCAAAAGCGTTTTTGTGGTGCTGAAGGACTTGAAAACGTAGTTAATTTATCTGATTTTTCAGAAGGAAGTTTTGGCAAAACAAATGGCTTAGAAATAACTGACGGTCCTTTGGCTGGATTACACTCAAGAGTTATAATTGTTGTTGATGAAAACGGAACAATTACACACACGGAACAAGTTGCTGAAATTGCAGATGAGCCAAATTACGAAGCTGCTTTAGCAGTACTATAATCACATCTTGATGGAATTTCAAAAAGACAATACCTTCATTACAGGACGTATGAAAAGCATGACTTACGCCTTTCAAGGAGCAAAAAAACTAATCACCACCGAGCACAGCATAATGGTTCAATTTTCGTTAGGAATAGTGATGACGATTGCTGGATTTTATTTTGGTATTTCTAAAACGGAATGGCTTTTTCAAACTTTAGCTATTGGATTAGTTTTAAGTGTAGAAGGTTTAAATACAGCAATTGAAAAAATAGCTGATTTTATTCATCCTAACTATCATGAAAAAATTGGATTCATCAAAGATATTGCTGCAGGAGCGGTGTTTTTTGCAGCAATGACTGCAATAGTAATCGGTTTAATCATATATGTACCCATATTTTTTTAGGTATTATTACAAACAAGAATGGCAAAAACAACAAAAACAGCTTCATTAAACAAGAAAACCGATACTAAATCAGAGACGAGAATTCCATCATCACTAAGCAAACAATATAAAATTGTTTTTGGTGCTCTTTTGGTTTTATTTTCTATTGCTTTATTGTTTGCGTTTGTGTCCTTTTTCATTTTTGGACAACAAGATCAAAGTGCTGTTAGGGAAATAACTGATCGACAAGAGATGGTTGAGAACTGGCTAGGTAAATTTGGCGCTTACTTAGCTGATTTACTTATTTATAGAGGCTTTGGACTGTCGGCATTTATATTTGTACGGCTATTTTTTCTAACCGGAATGTATTTAATTCTTGCAATTTCCTTAAAAAAATTAAAGAATATTTGGTTTTGGGACTTATTTGTAATTATTGTTTTGTCAGTTTTATTTGGTTTTTTTGCAACTTCAGCGCCAGAATTAGGGGGTACGATTGGATATGAATTGAATTTATTTCTGCAGGATTACATTGGAAAAACAGGAACATTATTACTATTGTTATTCGGACTCATTATCTATATAATTTTCAAAATTAAACTTTCTCCTGAGAGCATTCAATCCTTTTTTAGCAATACTAAAAACGAAGTCAAAACCAATTTAGCTGCCGGTTCGAATAATAATGATAAAAGTGGCTATAACCTTGAGGAATTTGCTGTTTCGGATGAAGAAGTTGATGAAATTCATTTAAAAGCAAATGGTTCACAATTTGAAATCAACAAAGAAGCTTTAAAACCAACAATTAATAATTCATCTAATATTAATAGAGATCCTATTGCAAAACAGTTAGCTATGGAAGTTACGCCACTTGCAACTCCAGGAATCGTTTTGAATACAGCTGATACTTTTGTGATTGAAACAGCTCCAGAAGAAGATATTATTGAGGAAAATTTAGCCTCTCGATTAGTTGCTGATTTTGGATTATTTGACCCAACTTTAGATTTATCCAATTATAAGTTTCCTACGATTGATTTATTAAAAGAATATTCAACTGGAGGAATTACCATTAATCAGGAAGAATTAGAGGAGAATAAAAACCGAATCGTTGATACGCTTCGCAATTACAAAATTGAAATTGCACAGATAAAAGCAACCGTTGGACCCTCTGTAACCTTATATGAAATTGTACCCGAAGCTGGAATTCGTATTTCAAAAATCAAGAGCTTAGAGGATGACATTGCATTATCACTTTCGGCATTGGGCATTCGTATCATTGCTCCTATTCCCGGAAAAGGAACCATAGGAATCGAGGTTCCAAACAAGAATCCAACGATGGTTTCGATGAAAAGTGTTATTGGCTCCGCCAAATTTCAAGAAGCAGAAATGGAATTGCCAATCGCACTTGGAAAAACAATTTCGAACGAAACTTTTGTGGTCGATTTAGCCAAAATGCCTCACTTATTGATGGCTGGAGCTACAGGACAAGGAAAATCTGTTGGTTTGAATGCCGTTTTAACCTCTCTTTTATACAAAAAACATCCCGCCGAAGTTAAATTTGTATTGGTCGATCCTAAAAAAGTAGAACTAACACTTTTCAATAAAATTGAAAGACATTATTTAGCGAAACTTCCCGATATGGATGACGCTATTATTACTGATAATGCAAAAGTAGTCAACACTTTGAATTCACTTTGCGTGGAAATGGATAACCGTTACTCTTTATTGAAAGATGCAATGGTGCGTAACATCAAAGAATACAACGATAAATTTAAAGCCCGAAAACTGAATCCTGAAAACGGACACCGATTTTTGCCTTATATCGTTCTTGTTGTCGATGAGTTTGCCGATTTGATTATGACTGCTGGTAAAGAAGTGGAAGTTCCTATAGCCCGTTTGGCACAATTAGCGCGAGCCATTGGAATTCACTTGATTATAGCGACTCAAAGACCATCGGTAAATGTAATTACAGGTTTGATAAAAGCCAATTTTCCTGCGAGAATTGCGTTTAGAGTTACCTCAAAAATTGATTCTCGAACAATTCTGGATACCCAAGGAGCCGATCAGTTAATTGGTCGAGGGGATATGCTTTACACCAATGGAAATGATGTGGTACGAGTACAATGTGCCTTTATTGACACTCCAGAAGTTGAAAAAATAACAGAATTCATTGGTTCACAGAAAGCGTATGCGACAGCTTATTTGCTTCCTGAGTTCATTGGAGAGGAAAGTGGCATTAATCTTGATATGGATATTTCCGAAAGAGATACTTTGTTTAGAGAAGCCGCTGAAATTATTGTAAATGCACAACAAGGATCAGCTTCATTGCTGCAAAGAAAACTAAAATTAGGCTACAATAGAGCTGGTAGATTGATTGATCAATTAGAGGCTGCTGGAATTGTGGGCCCTTTTGAAGGAAGCAAAGCACGAAGCGTAAATATTCTCGATATGAGTTCTCTTGATCAATTTTTCAACAATGAACAAAACAACTAACCCCATGATTATCAAAAAAAACAATACAGAAACTAAGAATATTGCTAAAAAATTTCTTTTAATTGCGTCTTTATTACTTTTTAGTTTTTCAATACAAGCACAAGATAAAAAAGCAAAAGACCTTTTAGATCAGGTTACTGCAAAAGTTAAAAGCTACAATAATATTGCTATAGATTTTAAATATTCTTTAAATAATTCTAGAGAAAACATCAATCAGGACAGTAAAGGAAATGTGACTATGAAAGGAAATCAATATGTATTGAATTTTATGGGAGTTACTAAAATTTTTGATGGTAAAAAAACCTACACTATCGTTCCAGAAGATGAAGAAATCACTATTTCAACGGTAAATGAAAAAGACGATAATGCCATAACACCTTCTAAAATGTTGACTTTTTTCAATACGGGCTATAAGTACAATATGGATATTTTACAAAATGTTAAAGGCAGAAAAATTCAATATATCAAATTGGTTCCGTTAAATAGTAGAGATCAAAGAAAAGAAGTGTTATTGGGAATTGATGTTCAAACAAAACACATCTATAATTTGATAGAAGTTGGAAAAAAGGGTACAAAAACAACATTAACGGTTAATTCTTTTAAAACCAATCAACCTTTGTCAAAAAATCAATTTACATTTGCGGGGAGTAAATATCCAAATTACTACATCAACAAATTAGATTAATGTATTAGGTGAAAATTCTTGACAAATACTTATTAAAAACCTTTTTGACTACATTTACCACGGTATTTGTAATCCTATTTTTTATATTTATACTTCAAACCGTTTGGTTATTCATATCTGAATTAGCTGGGAAAGATTTAGATTTAGTATTGATTATTAAATTCCTGGCCTTTTCTATGCCTAGAATTGTGCCATTAGTTCTGCCGCTTTCCATACTATTAGCATCTATAATGACTTTTGGTAATTTAGCTGAAAATTATGAATTTGCAGCAATGAAATCTTCAGGAATTTCGCTACAAAGAGCCATGAGAAGTTTAACAGTATTTATAATTTTGCTAAGCATCGTAGCCTTTTTCTTTGCCAATAATGTGATTCCTTATGCGGAATACAAATTCATCAATTTCCGAAAAAACATTGCACAGGTTAAACCGGCTTTGGCCATAGCCGAAGGACAATTTAATGATGTTGGCTTTTATAATATTAAAGTCAATAAAAAAAGTGGAGCAGAAGGAAATATACTGACCGGAATTACAATTCATAAAAAATCAAACATTGGTGATGGAAGTAAAACTGTAATTAAAGCCAAAGATGGCGAATTGATTAGTAGTGAACAATCCAGTGTTTTGCAGTTAGTATTAAATAATGGGTATTACTACGAAGATCTCGTTCCAAAGAAATATGAAGATCGCAGCAAAATGCCTTTTGTAAAAAGTTCCTTTGAAAAACACATTATCAACATTGATTTATCTGAATTGAACAAAGTAGATGTTGCTGATGAAAGTGTGGCTAACACCAATACGATGCTTACCGTTTCTGAATTAAATTATACGTTGGATTCATTAAACAAAAACATTAAAACTGACATTATATCCTTTTCAGAAAACAGCAATGTACGAATTGGAATTCCAGCTAATACAAAAATCATAAAAAAAGAAAAAAATAAGCCATTTCCTGATGATATTTTGACCTTATATACTGATCAACAAAAATCAGATATTTTAAAAATGGCCAGTAGTAATATCTCCAGTGTTTCCTATTCGATTGATTCCATTAAAAATGAACTGGAAAATAAACAAAAAAACATCAACAAACACATACTGGCACTTTATGACAAATTTGTAATTGTATATGCCTGTTTTCTAATGTTTTTCATTGGTGCCCCTTTGGGAGCAATTATTAGGAAAGGCGGATTAGGACTTCCAATTGTTTTTGCAATGTTAATATTCATAACTTTTCATTTTATAAATACTTTTGGAAAAAGACTCGCTCAGGAAAACGGAATGACCCCATTTTTGGGCGCTTGGCTGTCCTCATTTATACTAACTCCACTAGCTATCTTATTGACTTATAGAGCAACAAACGATATTGGATTAATAAACATGGATGTTATTTTAGCTCCATTCCAAAAAATAATTAAAAAAATATTTCCATCACAAAATTAACAACCTAAATGGACCTTAATAAAATACAACTCAATACCATTGAAGAAGCAATAGAAGATATCCGTCAAGGAAAAATCATCATAGTTGTTGATGATGAAGACCGTGAAAATGAAGGGGATTTTTTGGCTGCAGCCGAAAAAGTAACTCCTGAAATGATTAATTTCATGGCTACACACGGACGCGGATTGATATGTGCACCACTTACAGAAAGCCGTTGTAAAGAATTAGGACTCCATGTTATGGTAACTAATAATACAGATCCAATGGAAACTGCTTTTACAGTTTCGGTAGATTTAAGAGGAAACGGTGTAACGACAGGAATATCTGCAGCAGATAGAGCCAAAACAATTTTAGCATTAGTAAATTCAGAAACCAAACCACATGATTTAGCAAGACCAGGACATATATTTCCTTTAATTGCTAAACAAGGCGGCGTTTTGAGAAGAACTGGTCATACAGAAGCAGCAATTGATTTCGCACGTTTAGCTGGGTTTAAATCCTCGGGAGTAATTGTTGAAATTATGAATGAAGACGGAACAATGGCTCGTCTTCCTCAATTAGTAGAAGTAGCTAAAAGATTTGATTTAAAGTTAGTTTCAATCGAAGCTCTTGTTGCTTATAGAATGCAACACGACAGCTTGATTGTTAAAAAAGAAGATTTTGACATTGAGACTCGTTTTGGGACTTTTAGACTTAGAGCCTATCAACAAACAACCAATAAACAAATCCATATTGCATTGACTAAAGGCACTTGGAATCTTGGAGAAGCTATATTGACGAGAATTAACTCCTCCCAAGTTAATAATGATTTATTAGGCACTTTAACCAATAATGCAGAAAAGCAGCTCGATGATATGTTTAAAAAAATCAACGAGGAGGGAAAAGGCGCTGTAATTTTTGTTAATCAGGATATGCAATCCGTGAATTTACTAAATCGTATTGCCGAACTTAAATTATTGCAGGCTGATGGAGAAATGAAAGCTCCTAAAATTAAAATTGACAGTAAAGATTTTGGGATTGGAGCTCAAATACTTCATGATATAGATATTTCAAAGATTCGATTAGTATCAAATACACAACAAAGAAAACGTGTTGGGATGATTGGTTACGGTCTTGAAATAACAGAATACGTTAGCTATTAGGGCTATTTTGTTTTATTTTTAAAAAATATTTTTCCGCTAAAACAAAGGAAATGAAACAATTAAAAAATAGTTTCAAAAACAACTCAAATTTTTGTCAAAATTGTTTTTGTAAACCGAAAAGAGTGCTTATATTTGCACTCGCAAGCTGCAAATGATAGCACAGACTGGAGAAATGGCAGAGCGGTCGAATGCGGCAGTCTTGAAAACTGTTGACTGTAACAGGTCCGGGGGTTCGAATCCCTCTTTCTCCGCCAGTAGAAATACAAATTGAATTAAAACCCTTTAAATCGTATGATTTAAAGGGTTTTTTCGTTTACAACACCTTCAAATTATTCATTAATGCGTGAACCTAAAGGGATAAAATCGGTTACCCTAAACTATCCGAAATTAGGGTAACCGATTTTTATCTCTGGGCTAGTATTTACAAGGCTTCCGAACCTGTTCATTAACCAGTTCAAGAAGTAGTTCACTATCTGAACATCTTGTGATATAGTCTTTTTAGAATTAAATTTAATACTAACTAAAAGGTTACCACGATGAAAACAAAAGTATCTATTCTCTTTTACGCAAAGAGAGCCAAAGCCAGTGTAAACGGTTTAGTCCCTATTTACACCCGAATTACCATCAATGGAAAAAGAATTGAATTAAGTTCCAATCGATTTGTAGAAATGTCCAAATGGTCAACAGAAGCGGGTAAAATGAAAGGCAATTCAGAAGAAGCTCGTTCAATAAATAGCCATCTCGATATGTTGAGAATTCAAATTATAGATATGCAAATGGAATTAGTACACAAGAAAATTCCAGTAACAGCTGAAACACTCAAAAACAAAATACTAGGAGTTGACGAAAGAGCAAGAATGCTAATTCCAATCTTCCAAGACCACAACAACAAAATCAAAGAATTGGTTGGCAAAGAATATGCACCAGGAACATTAGAGCGTTACAAAACTTCGTTGAGCCATACAATCGAATTCCTGCAATGGAAATATAAAGTTTCGGATATCGAGATAAACAAAATAGATCACGCCTTTGTTACCGATTATGAATTTTGGTTAAGAAGCGTTCGGAACTGTGCCAATAATACAGCAGTTAAATACATCAAGAACTTCAATAAAATAATTAAAATTTGCTTGGCCAATGATTGGCTAGACAAAAATCCGTTTGCAAACTATAAATCGAAAGTAAAAGAAGTCGAGAGAGTATATTTATCTGAAGAAGAAATTCAAAACATCATCGAGAAAGATTTTAAAACTGAAAGATTGTCTTTGGTTCGTGATATATTCCTTTTTAGCTGTTTTACAGGCTTGGCATACATAGATGTCAAAAACTTAACAAAGTCGCATATAAGCATCGGAATTGATGGCGAGAAATGGATATTTACACACAGACAAAAAACCGAATCTGCTTCTAAAATTCCAATTCTTCCATTAACACAAATGATTATTGATAAATACGAAGATAATCCACAAAGTGTAAATCAAGAAAAGCTATTACCTATTTTGAGTAATCAAAAAATGAATGCCTATTTGAAAGAAATAGCTACTGTTTGTAATATTGAAAAAGAATTAACTTTCCATATTGCTCGACACACTTTTGCAACCACTGTAACTCTCACAAATGGCGTTCCAATTGAAAGTGTAAGCAAAATGCTAGGACACAAAAACTTAAGAACTACCCAGCATTATGCAAAGGTTTTAGATAAAAAAGTAAGTGAGGATATGAAGATTTTGAGAGCTAAATTCCCAATGAAAACAACTAATTCAGAACAAAAAATAATTTAAATAAATTGCTTTTTTTTAAGCAGAAAAAATATTTAACCTATAAAAAATTATTAGATCATAATTAGTATATAATTTTACATTCGATAACTAATTCAATTATATATGACAAAATCAAAGAGAATCAAAAAGAATAAAACAGTAAAAAAGAAAACAATAAAGAAAAAAACAATTACTACATACACCATCATCCGTGCAGTAATGATAACTTTATTTTGCTTAATACTATTATTAGGAATAGGCATAAAGATTATGCACTATTTTAATTTTCATCTCAAATAATTATTAACAATAAAATAAAAATTACTACTTTTACACCAGTGAAATTTGTAAACATCATATTATCAATCATTTTCCTAATACTTTC
>RRZU012002592.1_pt1 | contig 22650 bp, 17 predicted proteins | sample 2165561 | NCBI WGS metagenome assembly RRZU01 (sample SAMN10456909, study PRJNA506462) | wastewater metagenome | isolation source: wastewater sludge | place: USA: Moscow, Idaho | reverse complement strand
GGAATTTTTCTATTGATTGTTTCGGCAAATTCCGGAAACGTGGGCAGAATTGTTAAAATCGTCATGGGCGTGGCATTGATTGGGTTTGGCATCTACGCTTTTATTAATCCGATGGGCCCGGCAACCATTATTGTTATGCTTGTTGGTGTTGCTTTTGGTATATTCGGTTTGTTTTTGGTAATCCAGTCGATTGGAATGAAACGAACCTATACCCAAATCAAAAAAGTCAAAAGAGGCTATGAGGATTATCATATTGAATAAAATGGTTAAATAATAGCGAATCATTGAGCAGCTCGGGTGAGAAGAACCGGAGCTGCTTTTTAGATACAAAAAATGGAATGATGTTTTGAATATATTTTGCTTGACAAAAGATTAAAAAGCTCATATTATAAGTGTAAAGGATTCCAAATGTAGGACGTTATCTGTTTGTGCGGTTTGGATTTTTTTAAAACAACTAAATGTAGGATGACCTACTAAAATGAAAGGCTAGCGATGAATAAATTAACAGGTTTTATAGGGCTAGGCATTATGGGAAAACCCATGGCCAAATGTCTGTTAAAAGGCGGTTGTCGGCTAATGGTCAATGATTTGGATAGCAGGGCTGTGAATGAACTGGTCACATTGGGGGCGATTTCAGGATCTCTATCTGAAATTGGGGAACAATGTGAAGTTATCTTTACAATCCTGCCAAATGGTAGTATCGTTCAAGCTGTTTTATTCAATCAGGGGGGTGTTTGCGACTCCATCAAAACGGGCAGTGTTATTGTTGACATGAGTTCGGTCACGCCGGTGGAATCACAAACCTGCGCAACGAAACTTGAAAAATTAGGCATAGATTTTCTGGATGCACCGGTAAGCGGCGGCGAACCAAAGGCCATTGATGGCACCCTGGCGTTTATGGTTGGTGGTGAGAAAGAAGTGTTTAATCGAATCATGCCATATTTCGAGATGATGGGTTCGTCGGCCTTGCTGATAGGTGGCACTGGAAGTGGTTCAGTGACCAAACTGGCCAATCAGGTTATTGTCAACTTGAATATTGCGGCCGTATCCGAAGCGCTGGTGATGGCAACCAAGGCCGGTGCCGATCCGGAGCTGGTTTATCAAGCCATTCGTGGCGGGTTAGCAGGTAGCACGGTTTTAGATGCCAAGGCGCCATTGATGATTGCCCGGAATTTTGTGCCCGGTGGGAAAATATCCATTAATTTAAAGGATATCAAAAATGTCATGGCCACCGCCCATGAAATTGATGTGCCCATGCCAATGAGCAGTCAGCTGCTGGAAATCATGCAGGCTCTCAAGGTCGACGGTCATTTAAATGATGATCATGGTGGAATTGTTCAGTATTTTGAAAAATTGGCCCAGGTGGAAGTCCGAAGAAAGGGTGAGTGAGAATGAGTGTGGTTAAAAGAATCGATGTTTCGGTCCTGAACTCATTTAAAAGCGTTGATGAGGAATCGGTTACCGAGCAGTTGAATGAAGTGCTAAAAACGTTGAATAAAAAAGTAGTAGTCTTGGACGATGACCCTACCGGGGTTCAAACGGTTCACAATATTTCTGTTTATACTGACTGGAGTGTGGATAGTATTCAAAAGGGATTTGCCGAGGATAACAGCATGTTTTTTATTCTCACCAATTCCCGGGGTTTGACGGTGGAAGAGACAACGGTTGTCCATCAAGAGATTGCCGAACGGATTTTGGCTGTTTCAAAAGAGACTGGAAAAGAGTTTATTCTCATCAGCCGCAGTGATTCCACCCTGCGGGGACATTACCCCCTGGAGACAAAGCAGTTGAAAGAAACCATTGAAGCCGGATCGGAGCAAAAAATCGATGGCGAAATCATTTTCCCTTTCTTTAAAGAAGGCGGACGCTTTACTATTAATAATACCCACTTTGTTCAAGAAGGCGATGTTCTGGTACCAGCGGGAGAAACAGAATTTGCCAAAGACAAGTCTTTTGGCTACACGTCTTCGCACCTGGGAGAATGGTGTGAAGAAAAATCAGACGGAGCCTATCAGGCTGAAAGTGTTACCTTTATTACTCTTGACGATTTAAGAAATCTTGCGTTCGATAAAATTACTGAGCAGCTATGTAAGGTGGAAAATTTCAATAAAATAGTTGTAAATGCCATTGATTACGTGGATGTAAAGGTCTTTACGATTGCCTTTGTTGAAGCCATAAAATGCGGAAAAACATTTATTTTCCGTTCTGCCGCCGCGATCACCAAGGTACTGGGCGGGGTTCCGGATAAACCACTGTTAACTCATGATGAACTGATATTGACCGAAAATAAAAATGGCGGAATTATAGTGGTCGGTTCCCATGTCAATAAAACAACGGTTCAGTTGGAAAATTTGAAAAGTTCAGAAAAGGATATCCAATTTGTTGAATTCAATCAACATCTGGTTTTAGAAGCCGGCGGATTAGATAAAGAAGTCAAACGCGTGGTGGCCTTGGTTGAAGATTATATCAAATCCGGAATATCCGTGGCTGTTTATACCAAACGTGAGCGGTTAGATCTGGATACTGATGATAAAGATGCCCAACTCCAGGTTTCAGTAGAGATTTCTGATGCAGTCACCAGTATCATTTCCAAACTGACGGTGCGGCCAAACTTTATTGTGGCAAAAGGCGGGATTACTTCCAGTGACATTGGTACCAAAGGCTTGACCGTCCAGAAAGCGATGGTCATGGGTCAGATTAAACCGGGTATTCCCGTTTGGATGACCGGCGTGGAAAGTAAGTTCCCGGGATTGCCTTATGTCATCTTCCCCGGCAATGTGGGCACCAAAACAACTCTGAAAGAAGCAGTCGAAGTGCTGATGGGTGAATGACATGCTGGTTAGTTTGAAGGAATTGCTGAGCCAGTGTCAAAAGAATAAAACCGCCGCAGTCGCTTTTAATGTATATAATCTGGAAACTGTTCTGTCAGTTAATCAGGCAGCCAATAATTTAAATCTCCCGGCTATCTTTTCATTTGGTGAAAGCTATCTGGATGATGTACCAATGGAATTAATAGCTTTAAACATTCGTTTTCTGGCTGAACAGTCTGATCAATCGATGGTCTTGCATTTGGATCATGCCAAAAATCTGTCAACCATAAAAAGAGCCATTGACTGTGGATTTACCTCGGTAATGTATGATGGTTCGCATTTAAGCATTGAAGAAAACATTAAAAACACCCGGGCGGTTGTTGAAATTGCCCGGGAAGCCGAGGTCAGTGTTGAAGGGGAACTGGGCTATATGAACCCTGAAGATGGTTCTCAAAATGATGAAACCGGCAGTGCTGATCATTCGGAGTTTACCCGGCCAGAGCTGGCGCTAAAATATGTCACTGAAACTGAGGTTGATGCCCTGGCAATTGCCATCGGCAATGCCCATGGTCTGTATCAGGGCGAGCCGCACTTGGAGTTTTCAGTGCTGGCGGAAATTGCAGCACTCACCGATATACCACTGGTGCTGCACGGGTCCTCGGGAATCCCCGCGGAACAGATTAAAAAAGCCATTAATCTTGGTATTTGTAAGATCAATGTCAATACTGAACTGGCATTGGGAGCGGTCGAAAGCATCCGACGAAGCATTAAAATGAGTCCCGAAGTCAATTCATTGCGTTACGAAAAATTGATACGTCAAACAAAAGCGGATCTGGTTCTGCTGATTGAAGAATATCTAAAACTAACAAGCGACTAACGATCTGAATAGGAAATCACTGCAGGGCTTTCCTAAAGATATAGATTTAAAAATTTAAAATAAAGATTAATCAGTGAAAGGTGAAAATTATGAACATTTTTTTATCGTACCCATTGGACCCGAAGGATCTGGCCTGGCCAGGAGAACCAACCGTAAAAGTGCGTCAGGCAACCCAAATCGGGGTTGATGGTCTTCCCTTTAACAGTTTTATGAGTGAACTGCCCAACCACTGCGGCACCCATTATGATGCCCCAAAGCATTTTAATCCTAATGGCCCCAGCATTAATGAATTACCCATGGAATACTTTGTCTTTAAAAACGTATTGCTTCTGGATATTCCGAAGAAAGCCTGTGAAGGTGTGACCGTTGAAGATTTAAAAGTTCACGAAGACGAAATCAAGAAAGTGGATCTCTTATTGATTCGAACCGGCTTTGACAAGGTACGAAAAACATCCCCGGAAGTTTATCAAATGGAAGGGCCTTTCTTAACGCCAGAAACCTGTTTGTATATGGTCAATACCTTTAAAGATCTCAAAACAGTTGGTTTTGACTTTTTAGCCATTGGCTCACCCTGCAATGATCTGGCCGCTCCAGCTCATCAGAATTTATTAGGATTCAATACTGAAAAATTTATTACCGCTATTGAAGATATGCACCTGGAAGTGCTGGGAGACAAGAAGATTAATTCTGTCACAGCTGCGCCACTGCGGATTGTTGGGTTGGACAGCAGTCAGGTCAGTGTGATAGCTGATATCGAAGACTAGAAAAAGCGAATAGAAACTATTGCTGACGATGAGACCCATCGTCAGTTTTTTTATTTGCAGGGTTATTGGATTACCTTGGGGAGGTATTAGTCATCACAAATAATGAATCGTTACAGTATTAATATGTTGACGTATTAATAGTTTTGATAAATAGAATAGAAAAAGGAGCTTTGAAAAAATTGAGAATAGGCTATGATGAGAAGCTCAATTTTTGTGGGCTGAATTAGAAATGCGAATTCCGAAGAATTAAAAAAGTCTACTCAAAAAAATCCAGCATTGGACTAACACTCAGGCCACTTTCATCAAGGTGGTATGGAAGTCGCTCAGGTTAGTGCTCTGCGCAATCATCTCGTTGAGGATTCAAATGAGGTTTCCAATTTACTGGGAGCCATCTAGAATACTTACGAGCTGGCAATATAAATTGAGGTTTTGAGGGTGGTTGTAAGTGCAAAAATGATTGATAATAGAAAGTTATTCCAAATATCAAAGCGAATCAAAATGCGATTAGTAAGGATTAAGCAAGATTATCAGCGTTTTTCATCATTCGGTATGAAAGCATAATATGTGCCCGGACTTCTTCGTTAGTTAAATCTACATCTACTAACTCATTAATACGGTGCAGCCGATAAAGCAATGTATTGCGATGAACAAAAAGTTTGTCTGCGGACAGAGAAAGACTGCGTTCGTTTGATAAATAGACGTACAGCGTCAGTAAGAGCTGTGCGTTTTTTTTACGGTCATAGTCGGCAAGGGTAATAACGGCAGGGTGAAAAAGCTGTGAAATATTAACCATATCCTCCAGTTGATCAAATAAGTATTCCCAAATATGATCGATACACAAACTAATACGGCTATTTTGATCACAGTATCGAATTGAAGTTTCAGTTTGCTTGAATTGAACAGAAAGCATATCCCAACGGGAAAAAGGCATTGAAACACCGCAAATAAAGGAAAGTTCATTGACTAATTGTTCGATTTGCACCTTTACTTCGGCAAAGTCGGATTCGCAGATCAGCATGAGGGGTCGTTCGTTCCAGATAAACATTTGCCCCCGTACTAATGAAGTTTTAAGCTCTCCGCAAAGTACCTCTGCTGTAAGTGAGCCCTCGCTATTCCAAAAGCTCAAGAGCAGAAAATGATCGCATTTTTCCCAGCCCAGTGTAACCAGTACCCAGTTCAGCTTTTCTGGATCGACTGTTTTTTTGTCGAGCAGATCACAGAACAATTCAGAAAGTGAGGTTGCCTCTTGAGGCGGGTTTATGCTTTCCAAGGCAGAAAGAAGCGTAGTAGCCAGAACACAGGTTGTATCGGTGACTGGTGTTTTATATTGCATGATCTGCAGATATAAATGGTAATCCAGCGGGCTATCCACCTTGCCAATGATGCACTTGAAGTCATTATCGGGAAATTCAAATATGGCAGTGGTATTTTTATGGGTAACGGTATAATAATTGGGTGAATTGCGCAAGGTCTGAACTGAAGACAATGGGAGCCTTCGTTTTTTTACAATATGGCTCCAGGCAGAACGAAAATAATCGTTTGCATAAGCTTTTGTAAAGGCAAAAACTTCGCCATGCCAGTTTGCAATAAAGGCAGGATTTTTAAAATAAGGTTCGGTAAGATCAAGCAGTTCCTGCATGTCGGCACCCCTATAAACCGCATTCATGAGCTGATTTTCATAGTTGCGATAATAGTCAAAGGCAGCTATGGCCAGATTGAGAATTTTAGGAAGGCATAATTCGTCGAGAATCAGAAACATATCGTCGGCAACACACATCACCAGCTTATTTTCTTCCGGCAAGGGTTGAAACGCTGCACCCAGCGATCCGGCCAATTCGCCACAGCGGCCGATAGTAAGGTAATTTGGCAAACATGCACCATCGAACAATCGAACACCGGCAAGCGGCGTATATTTTTTACCAGATTCCCGCAGTACGGCACAGCTTTGCGAAATAAACCGTTCCTTGATCATATCAACTGAAATATCCATCGTGGTATCCTTTACATTACTTGTGCGATGCGCACAATTTATCGAGATGCGGAGTGCGAATTGTTATTCACTCCGTACATTGTTATCGTTTTAACACTATGTATAATATAACTAGATGCATAGCAAAGTCAACAGCAATGTACAAATGTTTGGGTAGTTTAAAGTTATGTGAATAGGCGAATCGGTCCAGAAAGCCAGTGGGCAGAGTGTACAAAATTTCTGAATGGCCTGTTTTAACATAGAAGTACAACCGACATTTTCCAAAGAGTTGGCAGAATAGAGAGGAGATCTAATGAAACAAGAAACGAAAAGTGGTCATGAATTGAAAAACGCAATTGCGGCGATTGTCGGACCAAAATATGTGATTGATGATTATTTTGCACTGATTCCATATGCAAGAGATATTAGCGCATTTCCTGGCGTAATGCCTGGTATCGTCGTACGGCCGAAGTCTTCTGAAGAATTGGCGGAGATTGTGAAGCTGGCGAATCGTACCGGCTATCCGATTACAGTAAAAGGCGGCGGTCAGGCAGGCGGCGGTGTCACCAAAGGCGAGGCAACCCGGAATATCATGGTTGATATGGGTCGCATGGATGAGATCGAGGTTGATATTGAAAATTCAAGGGTAGTTGCCGGGGCTGGATCCCGTTTAAGTACCATCGATGATGCGCTGAGACCCTATGGTCATTTTATCAATACCGTCATTGGGCCTTATTACACAGCAACGGCTGGTGGGCTTACAAGTGGCATCGCTGGCGCCGGATTTGGTAAAAATGTGTCAACTTTGGGATGTAATTGGACCTTTGTACTGGGCTTAAAAGTCGTCCTTCCGAATGGCGATATTATTACAACAGGCGCCGGTCCGGATTCAAATGTAAATCGCGAAGACATCTATTTCAGAGAAGTAACCGGTCCTGATCTGACCGATTTGTTTGTTGGAAGTGGCGGCGCATTTGGATTGATCACTGAGGTGGTATATCGAACCCTGCCGATACCGAAGCATATGAAGGCGATCAGCTATGTAACGCCTTCCATGGAGGTTACCTGGGCGATTCAACTGGAGCTGAGTGCCAAAGAGCGCGTCCCCTACACCAACACCATTATGTTTGAAATGACAAACTACATGGTTAAGGCAATCGCTGATGGAATTGAAGGCTATGGAGCTATTTTTTATGCAGTGGAAGGCGATGATGAAGCTGATATCGACAGCAGAATCAAAGAGATTTCAGCAGTCTGTGAAAAGCATGGGGCCATTCATGGAAATGAAAAAATGGATCATTTTGCGATGACCGGCACAACCGGAACATTGGAAATGGTTCGGGATGTTCCGTCGAATTCCTGTCCGTTTATGACCTGGGAATCAATGTTCCCCCGTTCAAAATCGCTTGAATTCACAAAGGGCTTACAGGATGCGTTCAAAAGTGTTGAAGGCCATCGGGAAAATGCCACGGCGGCAGGTCTTTACCTGGTACCGATGGGACATATCTTCTTGACTGGCATAACCATCAGAAGTGGGTTTTCCACACCTGAAGCGGAAGAACATTTGCGAAAGACATGGCGTGTAGGAGAGGAATATATGCGAAAGGTTGGAACCTGTTCGACCTATTCACAAGGAACAAACTCAAACTTTATTGCTGAATCCTGGTCACCAAACCACTCTAAGATGATGAATTCAATCAAAAAAGTACTTGATCCGAAAAATATCATGTGTCCAGGGCTTTGGAATTTCTAAAAGAGGAGATATAAATCATGTTGGATAAATATAAAAAAATGGCATTTGGATGCAGTCGCTGCGGCATGTGCATTGTCGGAGAAGCGGGTTACATCTGTCCGATTCAGCAACATACTGGTGGATTTGATCAGTACGCAGCGCGGGGACGTAATCAAATTGCAAAAGCAATCCTGAATGGCGAATTGGAATACAGCGAAGAACTGATGGAAAGCACTTTCACCTGTCTTGGCTGCAACAGTTGTCATGAACAGTGTACACGAATGGATCCCTTAACCGGAGAAAAAAATATTATTGATGAAACCAAACTCACGAATGCATTAAGAGTCGACCTGGTGAAAGCCGGTTTTGGCCCGCCAGAAGCGCTAAAAAGTGTCGATGCCGGGGTGCAATCAAAACATAATGTATTTGGTGAACCCGTCGAAAAACGCACCAAATGGGCCGAAGGACTTGACTTACCAAAGCAAGGGGACACGGTTTATTTTGCGGGTTGCTATGCTTCTTACCGAAACACGAAAATTCCTAAAGCGACCGTCGCGGTGCTCAAAGCTGGTGGGGTTGATGTGGCGTACCTCGGTGAAGATGAATGGTGTTGCGGGGTTCCCCAATTAGCAGATGGTAATATCGGGCTGGCCGAAGAATTAATTCAGCATAATGTGGAAGCACTCAAAGCTGCTGGTGTTAAAAAAGTTATCACATCCTGTGCCGGTTGTTTCCATGCATTAAAAACAGAATACCCAGAAATTATTGGCAAACTTCCCTTTGAAATCGTTCATAGCAGTGAAGTGATTGCGGAACTGATTGATAATGGGAAAATTAGTCTTGATACCGAAATTGAAAAGACCTTTACCTATCATGATCCCTGCCATCTTGGGCGTCATGAAAATGTTTATGAACAACCACGAAAAGTGCTGAACGCAGTTAAAGGGGCAACCTTTGTTGAAATGCCAAGAAACAAAGCAAACGCCTGGTGTTGTGGTGGCGGTTCGGTGGTTTCAACAGCGTTCCCGGAAATATCAAATGAGATTGCCGCCGGCCGTGTCGCCGAAGCGAAAGGGACATCTGCAGAAACGATTGTTTCGACTTGTCCTTCCTGTGAAAATGGCCTGAATGCAGCAGCAAGAAAATCAAAAATTGAAGTAATCGATCTGTCTGTTCTGGTGGCCAATGCCATGGGTATACAGATTTAAGAAAGAGGTGTTGAAAATATGGCTGAAGAATATGAAGTAAGAGGAATACCTTCCTATACGAAAGAAGATACCTGGGCAAAAGTTATCGGCGACGGGGCGGTGAAGGTTGGTATTACTGATTACGCGCAGAAGATGCTCAGTGAAATTACTTATGTGGATCTTCCGGAAGTTGGGAGTGCGGTTGTGCAATTGGAGTCTTTTGGATCGGCTGAATCGTCCAAATCGGTTGCCGACATCTATTCCCCAATCAGCGGCATCGTTGTAGCAGTAAATCAAGATCTTGCTGATGATCCTGAGATGATTAACCGGGATCCCTATGACGCCGGCTGGATTATTGAGATCACACCATCAAACCTGGACGAAGAGCTTAAGAATTTGCTCAGCGCTGATGAATATAAAGCGCTGATCAAAGAAAAAACGAGTTAATTGGCGGTCAATTAAAGTCGGGGAAATAATCCGGATCTTTGTGAAGGAGATCCGGATAAATAAGTAAGTTTGATGACTTAAACCAGAAATTTAAAGACGAGGTTCGATAAATTAGAGAACTCAGTCTTTTTCTGGTTTGAGTCATTGTGCTGTATATGCCGATGTCCGGTTTTAGTCAGAAACCATTTAACAAACCAGGGCAGGTAAATGACGGGCATCAAAGCAATTGAACTAAGAATAACAGACAAAGAAAGGCGAAAGAGAATAATGAAAAATTCATTACTCAAAAAATTAGAAATAGGCCGATTTGCTGCAACGGCAGCCAAAGGCGCAGAAGAAAACGCACCAAAAAGCATCGGTATGGCCAGAGTACAACGGTTGGTGACGATATGCGGATAACAGTTATTGGAGCAGGCCCAGGCGGATATGAAGCGGCCATTATGGCGGCAAAACTTGGTGCTGAAGTGACGATTATTGAAAAAAATTCGCCCGGTGGAACGTGTTTAAATCGCGGTTGTATCCCGACAAAAGCGCTTTTGGCTACTTCCGACGCATTGGAAACCATTCATAATGCCAAAGCCTTCGGCATTAATGTGGAAGGCACGGTAGCCCCGGATTTTAAAGCGGTGATGGAGCGTAAGGCCAAGGTGGTCAGTGGTCTGGTTAAGGGAATTGAATACCTTTTTAACGCAAATAATGTGACCATGATCAAGGGAACGGGTAAGCTGGTTGACAAAAATACCGTCACCGTAACAAAAGATGATGGATCAACGGAAACCATTGCAACGGATAAGATTATTCTGGCGACTGGATCCGTGCCAATAGTTCCCGCCATGTTCCAGTTTGATGGAAAAAAAGTCATCAGCAGTGATGAGGTTCTGGACCTTCAGGAATTGCCAAAATCCATGATCATCGTGGGTGGCGGGGTTATCGGCTGTGAAATTGGTCAGTTCCTCAGTCGCATGGGAACACAGATTACCATTGTCGAAATGGTTGATCAGATTCTTCCGTTAGAAGATGCTGAAACGGCCAAACAACTGGCGCGACAATTTAAAAAAGATAAGGTAAAAGTGATGACGGGTAGCGGCATTGCTGGGGTTGAAGTGACTGAAACGGGAGTCAAAGCAAATCTTGCCGATGGCAAATCGGTCGAAGCTGAGTTAATGCTGGTTGCCATTGGACGTCGCAGTTACCTTGATCAATTGAATGCACAGGGAGCAGGCGTCGAGCTTGACGAACGTGGACGGATTAAAGTTAACGATAAAATGGAAACAAATATCCCAGGCATTTATGCCATTGGTGACATCGTTGCGACACCATTGCTGGCACATGTTGCCGCTAAAGAAGGGATCGTCGCAGCTTACAATGCCGTAAAAGATGCCGGAAAAACAGTAGCATATCAAGCTGTACCCCGCTGTGTCTACACTGAACCGGAAGTGGCAGGGGTCGGTTTGACCGAACTGGAATGCGTAGCCCAGGGGATTGCCTATAAAGTCGGACAATTTGATTTCAGAGCCCTTGGCAAAGCGCAGGCAATGGGTAAAATTCAGGGGTTTGTTAAAATTATTGTTGATTCCAAAGATGTCATCATTGGTGCCGCGGTTGTCGGTGCTCATGCCACCGATCTCCTGGCAGAACTTTCGCTGGCAGTACACCTGGGATTGACGGCAGAACAGATTGGGGATTGCATTCATGCCCATCCAACGTTATCAGAAGCAATTATGGAAGCAGCCCATGATGTTCATGGGGTGTGTGTACACAAAGCCTGACCTTTAGTATTTAATTTTTTCTGGCGTTAAGTATTTTGTACCAGCGTTACACTCTCAATTAAATAATTATTTACTCAAACTTCGCACATTAAATAATGAATTAATTCACTGTGAAGAGCTTTTCTGTTTGAAAATATTGGCTCATACACGCAGTCGATGATTTATGTGCGAAGTTTGTGTGATAAATAAAAAGAAATAGGAATAGGATATGAATAATAATCAAAAAGCAAACATTTTTTCAGATAATATGACAGTTTCTCTTGATGATGTCAAGGTGAAAATCCGCTTGACCACTAAAATGGCAGTGTTTACAGTGACATTGCTTTCATTAGCGGTGATTCCACTAGGTATACTGGCTTACTTTGGAGCGCCCAAAAATATCATTCTTGTTCTTACGCTTGGTGTGCTCATACTTGGTTGTGTCGCAGCCTGTGTTGCAGCTAATAAAATCATTGGTCCGATGACCGCGTTTAAGGACACCCTGGATCGATTGGCCAGGGGTGATGTATCGATGGAAATACCGGAAGTACAGACCAACGATGAGTTTGGGCAGCTTGCTCAATCTTTTAAACGGATGGTCGATATCCGCAAAAGTCAGGCAGAAATTGTTCAGGAGTTAGCAAAAGGCAATCTGCAAGTGAAGATTATACCTCAGTCCAGCGAAGATGTTCTTTCTCATGCGCTGATCAGTCTGGTGAGCACCCTGAATCATGTTTCCGAGGAACTGACATATTTGGGAGCGGAAGCCACTGCTGGCAGGAAGGTTGATGTAATAACTGAGAGCGTCGGATATTCCGGATCGTACCAGCAATTTATGATCAGCATTAAAAAAGGTTACGAGAATCTTTCAACCATTGTAAGTCTCGCAGGCAGATATATTGCTCAAATCGGAGTAGGTGTGGTACCGGATAGAATTGAAGAAACATATCCTGGTAATTATCAGAAAATCATTGATTTTATTAATTCCGGAGTTGACGGACTCGGGGCTTTGAAAGAAGGCAATCAGGTTTTGAGACTGATGTGCATCAACGATTTTACCCAGAAGATTGAAGGCGATTATCCCGGTATTTATGGAGAAATTGCGACATCAGTTAATAGTGTCAGAGAAACAATTGTTAAAGTAGTTGAAATTAATCAGGCCATTGCCGGCGGGGAATTTAAAAATGAGCTGGCAATGATGAAAGAATATGGGCAACTCAGTGAAAACGACGAATTTCTTCCGAGCATGATTGCCCTGGCCGAAAACATCTCCATGCTGGCACAGGAGACCAGCCAAATCGCTGATTCTGCCATCGAAGGCAATCTCGATAACCGTGGCGATACAAGTCGCTTCTCAGGCGAATATGCACAGATTATTGCCGGTTTTAATAATGCTTTGGACGCCCTCACCGCCCCGATGCAGGAAGCTTCTGCGGTTCTTAATGAGTTGTCGCAGGGAAATCTCAGCGCCGCCATGAGCGGGAGCTATAAGGGGCAAAATGGACAAATTAAGAATGATATGAACAAAACTATCGAGTTTTTGAACGTTTATGTCAGTGAAATCTCGAAAACTCTGGCGGCGATCAGTAAGGGAAATCTTAACCAGGAAATCACCACCGAGTACTTGGGTGACTTTATGGAAATTAAAACTTCACTCAACGGCATTGCAAAAAGTTTGAGCGAAACCATGAAAGATATCAGCAATACTGCCGAACAGGTAGATTCTGGTGCACAACAGATTTCGACTGGGGGACAGGCGGTGGCGCAGGGAACCACCGAACAGGCGAGTTCCATTCAGGAATTAAGTGCTTCGATCGAAGAAGTGGCCGATGAAACAAAACGAAATGCCAATAATGCCAATAATGCCAATGCTCTTACAGAAAAGGTTCGTGAGAATGCTCAGATAGGGAATGCACAAATGGCGAAAATGGTCCAGGCCATGACAGAAATTAATGATTCATCCAACAATATTTCCAAAATTATAAAGGTAATCGACGACATTGCCTTCCAAACAAATATTCTGGCATTGAACGCCGCCGTGGAAGCGGCCAGAGCCGGTCAGCATGGGAAGGGATTTGCGGTTGTTGCCGAAGAAGTAAGAACCTTGGCGGCACGGAGCGCCGAAGCCGCAAAGGAAACTACCGCACTAATTGAAGGTTCCATCGAAAAAGTGGCAGATGGCACAGCGATTGCTGGTGATACAGCTGAAAGTCTAATGGTAATTTTAAGCGATATTGAAATGGTTGCTGGTCTGGTGGCAGAAATAGCCAGAGCATCCAATGATCAGGCCTCGGAAATTTCACAGATTACCATTGGTATAGAACAGGTTTCAAGCGTTGTTCAAACCAATTCGGCCACCGCAGAGGAAAGCGCGGCAGCCAGTCAAGAATTATCCAGTCAGGCTCAAATGCTTAAGAATATGGTTGGTTTGTTTGAATTAAAGAAGAAGTGAGACGATAATGATTCTTATTGTCTTAAAAAGCAACATGTCTTTTTGTGGCGAATTTTTTTGAAGTGAGTAAATCGATCGCAGTCTTGTAGCGGAAAACATAAAAATGACAACAGTGCATAGCCAGATAATCTAATGGAAGAAAAGCTTTCGGTACTGGTATTATTTTAGTTTTTTACAATCATTTCATAAGATAACATCAAATGTTCACGGATATCCGGGTTATTCATGTCCACTTGGATCAGCTCATGGATTTTTTTCAGGCGATACTGAAGTGTATTGCGGTGAATGTGTAAACATTCCGATGTAATGGTGCTGTTTCTTTCACATCTCAGGTACTGAAACAATGTAAAGCAAAGGTCAGCTTCATTTTCACGATCATAGGCATTTAGTGTCAAAATGGCTGGGTGACACAGACAGAGATCTTTGGTTATTTTTAACAGCGAATCATGAATATAGGCTGTAGTGAAATCTTCGCAACGACGGATATAGGAATTTGTAGATTGACCATAGTGGATAGCCAATTTAGCTTGATTCAAGTGCTCTGCCAAGGTATCCCATTCGGTAAAAGGCAGGGAAACACCACAGATAAAATCTAGCGGTTGAATCAGCTTTGTCAATTCATCAGCCAGGGCATCAAATTCTGATTTTAACAGTAATAAAAGGGTTTCATTATCATAGACAAGACGCTTACCCTGAGGGATATACTGATCAAGCGAACCATTTAACGATTCTTTTGTCAGTTGTTCATGGTTGTTCTCAAACAATAATAAAACGCAGGGAACCTTATTTTCCCAGCCCAGGGCCAGGAGGACCCAATCCAATTCTTCTTTTGGGACTGCTTTTCCATTTAAAAGTTCGCAAAATAATTTCGACATCGACTGTGCATAGGTGGATAGTCCTGGAAAATGGGTAAAGGAAACAATCTTGAGAAATATATCTGCCAATTGACAGTGTCCGGCTGTCACAGTAGTTTGGAATTCCATGATTTGGATGTGTAAATGCATGTCATTAGCCTGTTTTAAGGTGCCACCGATACAGCGGTGAGATAGTTCGCCAAATGATAACAAGGCAGCCTTGGTACCTTGTAAAACAACTGAGTAATTATCCGATTTTCGCAACATTTGGATTGAGTAAAGTGGAACCCGTCCAGATTTGACGATGTGCTGCCAAGTTCCCCGAACATAGTCATTTTGATATTCGCGGGAAAAAGCAAAAACGCGACCCTGCCAATTAGCGATAAAAATAGGATTCCGGAAAACCGGAACAGCAAGGTCGACAAGATCCTGCAAAGATGAATTTAAATAAACAGCATCTTTCAGCGAAGACTCCCATAACTGAAAGAATTCATAAGCAGCGAGCGATTCATTAAATATCGAAATAACATTTCCTTCAACCGCAAGATAAAAAGATTTATAGACACAGACAACACATCGATTGGTGTTCAGAACGGGGTTAATTTCTGATTCTAAATCTGTCGATTCAGTGATATATAAGAAAACATCTGCTAATTCTGGTCGCTCTTTATCTTTTAACCGGATACCTGTTATACCAGGTTCTGAAGTTTCATCTTCCATTTTTGATGCGAGGATTTTAACCCCCTTTGCGTCAAACCAGTCCTTCAAAATATACAAACTCAATTTCATGACAAACTCCTTTATCAATTGTTCAAAATGAACAGTCGACTTAATTTAGACGTGTAAAGATTTGGTCTATGTGAACGTATACAAAGATCGATAATGGGATTATACTATACCTAAAGGTCAGTTTCAATAATAATATATTCCGATTCACATATGACCCATGTGGCCAATGTGAACAATGGGTAAAAGAAGTAATTTTTTTGCCTTCCATTTGAAAAGGAATTCAGAACGTTTCAATCGTTTTGTTTTCTTTTTTTGCATTTGAAATAAATGGTGTTCCAAATCATATGAGACACTATTTATAAATAAATTTAGGAGGTTTGATAAATGGGTTTTCAAAAAGCGAAGGGTTATATCGGTATGACTGACCCATCAGTTGCAGCATGCCAGGATTGTAAGGTATGTGAATTATTTTGTGCAGCAACACATGATGGTGCCTGTGGTTCAGAATTAAACAGGCTTTGGGAATCAAGCGATATTTTTGCTGGGGAGTACATCACGTATTCATGTAAACAGTGTCTGGCGCCATCATGTATGGATGCCTGCAAGGTTGAAGCAATTTACATCGATGAGGCGACAGGTGCACGATGCATTGACGCTGAAAAGTGTATTGGCTGTAAAGCCTGTATTAAGGCATGTCCACTGGATCCGCCAAGAATTAATTTTGATAGTATCAATAAAAAAGCGAAGAAATGTGATTTGTGCAAAGATCGGGAAGATGGACCAGTATGTGTTCAAATGTGTCCGACTATGTGTTTGCAACTCAAGAAATATTAAAGATAGGGAGATGAAGCTATGAATGAACAATGCGGATGGGCAGGAAAAATATTAAGAGTAAATCTAACGGACGGTACGTTTTCAGATGTCGATACCATGCAGTATGTTCCGAAATTTGTCGGTGGTTTGGGGGTTGCACATAAGATTTGGTGGGATGAAATGCCGCCAGGGATTAAAGCATTCGACCCAGAAAACAAACTGATTTTTATGACTGGGCCGGTTACCGGAACAGCGTCACCTTCAAGCGGAAGAGCTGAATTTGTTTCCATATCCCCACACAGTTATCCAGAACAATACGCAAATACCGGTATCGGCGGTTCTTTACCCACCTATCTAAAGTGGTGCGGTTATGATGGGATTATCATCGAAGGTAAATCACCGGTACCGGCCTATCTTTATATCTCAGCAGATGGGCCAGAATTAAGGTCAGCACAGGATATCTGGGGATTAGGGCTAGTTGATGCCCAGGAAATATTACATGACCGTCATGGGGAAAACTCGTCGTCTTATGGGATTGGACCAGCAGGTGAAAACCTGATTCGTTTTGCTATCATCGGTTGCGGCATTCACAGTGCAACCGGCCAGGGTGGTCATGGTGCCGTCATGGGTTCAAAGAATCTCAAGGCCATCACGGTAACTAAGGGCAAACATCAGGTGAAGGTCGCTGATCCGGAAGGTCTATTAAAAACAACCTTGAAATTTGGACCGATCAGAAAACCCATGCCTGTTTACGATATGGATTTGGCCGATGATAAAACAAATCCTTTCTGGGATCGCTGGACGGGCCCGGATCGCAAACCTAATTTCTCAATCAACTGGATGGGGAATGTTCACAATAAACCCTTTAAATTTTTAAGTCATTCTTGTGGATTGGGATGCTATGCCTCCTGTGGTTTCTTTGAATTCAAAAATGTGCCTGCTGTAACCGAACCGAAACTGATACACGCTATGACAGGATGCAACCACACCCGTTATGAGCAGTTTTTCGATCGAGAAAATGAAACAGTACCGGGCGAAAATTTCAGAAAAGGTCTGGAAATTCATGAACTGGCGCAACAATTGGGGTTTGGCCATTTTGATATCATTTATGGTTTTGTTCCCTGGTTGTATTATACAAAAGCTATGGGTCTTGACACCGAATCTAAGGTTGGAATGCCAACTGATGTTCGGTCAAATGTTTGGTGGATTAAGCTTCTGAAAATGATTGCCTACCGTGAAGGTTTTGGGGATCTCATGGCTGAGGGGATCCGTCGAACGGTTGTGGAATTGGGTGAGGATGAATACGCTCATCCTATTTATGAAGGTCCTGAAGCAGCCAGAGAAGGTAACTGGCCTAAGGTCAGATTGCCGCTGGCACCGTTGGGGGCCTGGGGATACACATCAAGAAGTTTGGTTATGGAAATGCCATTCCCAATGGGCATGCCAGGTCTTTTAAACTGGCTCATTGAAACCAGAGATCCTCATCACAGCAAGTGGCCGGATTGGGCGCATAAGCGGTTTGGTGAATGGATGGCAACAGAAAAAGATCATTATAACAGTACCTTCCCACTGGAGTGGGCAAGACAAAGCACCATTCGGGGAACGCTGTTAGATTCTCTGACCGCCTGTTTCCAGTTCCCACTGCGTAAATATATGGGAATGGAATTTGATTATGATGAGGTCGGGGACGGTTCCGAAACGACTTCTATGGAAGCAACTCTCTTTTCCCAGGTTACTGGAGTTAATGTTACCGAAGATGAGTTTTTCGAATATGGTGAACGAATCAATACCTTGTTTAGAGCCATTCAGATCAGAAACCATAGCCGCACCGCTGATATGGAATTTAATGAGTTAATGCCCCGGCTTTATGATGCCTATGATAAGGATAAATTTAAGATTACTACCCAAAATTGGTATGAATATTTAGGTTGGGATAGAGAAACTGGTTGGCCGACCCGGGAAACATACGAAAAATTTGGGTTGAAAGATGTCGCCGATGAGCTGGAGAAAATTGATAAATTGCCCCAAAAATAAAAATAGACATTAATCAGATATTTTTAAATCGATATAGATGAAAGAAGGAGAAAACATGGCAGAAAAATTCGAAAATATCGTTGTTGGTGCTGGCTTTGCAGGTCTGGCTTTGCAGGTCTGACCTGTGCCGGATATTTGGCTAAAAGCGGCCAAAGGACTCTGCTTTTAGAAAAAGGTTCGGTAATTGGTGGGAGGGCTGCGGCCCACCCTGCCAATGGATATAATGTTGTGATGCATCTGCCACTAATTATGACATCCCTCAATGGCGGCGGCGGGTACGGATGGGCGAATGCAGCAAAAGATTTTGGTGCCGACATTAAACTGCACTTTAGCCGAGAACCGCGGCTTTATCTTAATGGTGTAGAGGATCCATATATGACAATTCCAAAATGCATCACAACCGAAGCTGCTGTTGACTGGATGGAGAGTTTTTTAAAAAAAGCCCGTCCGGATCTCTGGTCTAACAGCTGTAAGTCTGAACTATATCCGATGGTTGATGAAATACTTCACAAACCATTTAAAGAAATGTGAGAAGAATGGGATGAAGTATCAGTAAAAGACTGGGTTCAATCCCGGAGTATGGATAAGGGGATTGAATATGTGTTTACATCATTGATGGCCTGTTTCTGCTGGACTGCTGATGCGGAATTCACCTGGAACTATGGTTCAGCAGCCAAAGGATTTGTGATGCTACGCATATGGATTGGCAATCAGGGGGCTATGTCAGTCGCAATCCCTGATCTTCAGCATGGTATATGTGAGCCCATAGCGGAAGCCATTACCACGAATTTTGGTTGTGATATTAGAACAAACTCAGAAGTCATTAAAGTTATCATTGAAGATAATAGGGCGGTTGGAGTTGAAATAAAGGATGAAAATGGAACTATTAAACGAATCAAAGCTAACCGGGTGATTCTTGCCACAACCTGGCTGGATTACCTGAAATTGTTTGAAACAGTGCCGCCAACCTTGATGGAAACTATGAAAGCGCCTCTTCAACAGAAAATGGGCGGAATCTTTTTAACGTATCAGTTGAATAATTCCATCAGTCTGGATGGAGCATTTACGCTGTTTATTGATCCAAAAACGGGTTCATCAATTCAGGGTGGATGTGCTCAGAATATTGAGCAGCCATGGAACGTTCCGGATGGAAAGCAACTTATCTGGGCATATTCGGTAAGAAGTGATGCCGATTTTAATCGATTGGGACTGGAAGGAATTGCGGCGGAAGTTACCCAAAATATGGAATTGCTTTATCCGGGATTTAATCGCGCATTGGAATCTACCAGCCCGGTGAAAGGCGCCAGTTATCCGTCTCATTATCGATTTAGTTCACTTCCTAAGATTCGCCAAAAATCGCCGGATGTGGACGGTCTATTCTTTGCCGGTGAATGCACCTGGCCGATGTATGGTCAGATTACTGATGGAACTGCCAGCACTGGAGCAAACGTGGCTAAATTAATTCTGGAGACAGATGATTTAGCAGGGGTATGAAATAAAATCACGGCATGATTGATTTCGATTAATGAAAAATAAATTCAAAATTAAAGTATTTTAATGAAAGGGATCAAATGAATGAAAATATAGTCAGAATGCCCCCAGGAAATGCACCAGATATCCAATGCCATCATTATACAGATGGAAAATGGGAAGATCATATGACTTATGTACCCCAGGAAATGCCATTGGCAATTTATATCAATGGCAGAGAACTGGTTACGATTCTATGTTCCCCTTCAAAGTTGAACTTTTTAGTTGTTGGATATTTATTTGCTGAGGGCATCATCGAAAATATTGAGGATATTAATATTTTAAGAGTCTGTGAGGAGAATTCAATTGCCGATATCAGATTGAAAAACAATGATTATAAATTGCCTGACAAACGAATTCTCACATCAGGATGTGGCGGAGGGATGAGTTTGAATAACGGTCATTATCAAGAAAGGCTGGTTTCAACACTGAGTGTGGCACCTGAAAAACTTTTTATACTTGTCAAGCAAATGATAAAAAGCGGAAAAGCTTATCGTTTAAGTGGTGGCAGCCACACATCTGCACTTTGTGACACCAACCACATCATTGCCTTGGGAGAAGATATCGGGCGTCACAATACCTTGGATAAAATCATCGGTGAATGTCTGATGAAGAATGTTTCAACTAAGGACAAAATCCTTATCACCAGTGGGAGAATCGCCTCTGAAATGTTAAGAAAAGCGGTCAAGATGGAAATACCTATGGTAGTGTCATTAACTTCCCCAACCCAACAGGCGATAATATTGGCCAGGGAATTGGGGGTTACTCTGGTTGGTTATGTCCGGGGCAGCCATATGACTGTTTACGCCAATGAAAAACGACTGGGAGTTATAGCAAAAAATGACGAGCAACACGTCTCTGAACAAATAGGTTAAAGAATGACTTCCGGAATGCTTAAAATCCGGAAGTCTGTTTACATTTAAAAACAGGAAAAATTATCAGAATAATAGTATAGTAGATAGTGTAAAATAAGTGGATCGACGCGACATGAAGTGGTAGTCAGTCTTAAAAGTCTTTGATATTATTTAAAATACTGGAAAAAATTTAGGAGTGAAATCAATGTTAAATATTATATTGCTGGGGCTGGTAAGCTTTTTTTCAGACATCAGCTCAGAAATGGTTTATCCTTTGATTCCCTTATATCTGACATCGGCGTTTGGAGCGACGCCAGTACTTGTCGGGATCATCGAAGGGATTGCAGAAAGTATTGCCAGCTTATTAAAGGTCTACAGCGGTTATATCTCAGATAAGTACAAGCGGAAAAAAATTCTGGCTTTTGGTGGGTATTCCACCGGAATCATTTATAAAATAGCGCTGTTGATTGCCTCCTCCTGGACAGGGATCTTGTTTGCCAGAGTGATTGATCGGATTGGAAAAGGGATCAGGACAGCGCCCCGGGATGTTTTAGTCTGTGAAAGTGCGGATACAAACAAGATGGGGAAGGCTTTTGGTATACACAAAGCTCTGGACACAGCCGGATCAGCCCTAGGAATCTTAATCGCTTTTTTCCTCCTGTCACAGGCGGAAGGAAACCTTGACTATAAAACGCTGTTCACAATTTCTATCATTCCCGCAGCAATCGGGTTGGTGATCCTACTGTTTGTCAAAGAAAAAAAAGAACTACGAGAAGTCAAAGAGCGAGAACCCTTCTGGAGAAATGTGAAAAATTTGGATGTAAACTTAAAACTTTACCTGGCTGTGACGTTTATTTTCACACTAGGCAATTCGTCCAATGCATTTTTAATTCTCAGAGGAAAGAGTCTAGGCCTAACTGACGCAAATGTGATTTTGCTCTACTTCATTTATAATGTATCAGCAGCTTTATTTTCCGTGCCTTTTGGTCATCTGTCGGACAAGTACGGCCGGAAAAAGATTCTTGTTTCTGGGTATATCACCTTTGCCTTGGTTTACGTCGGGTTTGCTTTTGTCTCAAATGCAGAGGTGCTGGTGATTCTGTTTATCATTTATGGTCTTTACACCGCCATGACAGCAGGCGTTGAACGGGCTTTAGTCTCAGAAATTTCACCAGTCAATCTAAAAGGGACAATGCTGGGACTTCAGGCCACCATTGTAGGGATTGCCCTGCTGCCAGCCAGTGTCATTGCCGGCCTGTTATGGAACGTTTTTGGACCTCAGGCACCATTTGTTTTTGGCGCCGGGCTGTCTCTGTTTGCCGCCGGTATGCTGATTTTTCTGATGAACCGAAATTCAAAACAACACGGGCAAATATAAGCTATACCGGCAAGAAGGGGAAAACTATGTAGAGAAATTAAGGTGGAGATAATGAGGGTTGAAATAGGTCTTAAATCGAGCTGCTTCTGTTAGCGTTTTGCGATGCGTAAATAGGATTTCAATAAAAAAAACAGCACTTTGCGGTGCAACATCAATTTTTTCAGCAACTTTTTCTGGACAGAAGTCGGCAACCAAAGTGATCTGTTTTTGAAGTTCCAACGGTTTATTGAAAAGTAATAAAATATCTAAATCTGAGTTTGTCAGTAATTGATTTTTATTTAATCGAAAGTCATTGGTATTTTCAAAAAAATACTGTTTGATGGCATAACATATGTTTTTTTTATCAACATCAAACGTTTTTTTGATAACCAAAGATTGCAGTTCGGATCCAACAGGTGTGATCGAAAAGTCAAAATCATTGAGACCGGCAAACATACTGGAAAGAAGCTCATCCTCCCGGTAATGCAAACTG
>RRZU011111470.1_pt1 | contig 22679 bp, 18 predicted proteins | sample 2165561 | NCBI WGS metagenome assembly RRZU01 (sample SAMN10456909, study PRJNA506462) | wastewater metagenome | isolation source: wastewater sludge | place: USA: Moscow, Idaho | reverse complement strand
CGGCGTAATCGCTGCTGGCAAAAATCACCAAGCCATCAAGGTTGTATTCATGGTCTACCGCATCGGCCAGGGCTTCGATTTGCGCCACCAGGTCGGCGGTTTCGCGTTTGCCGAATTCGCTTTGCAAGCGCTCTACAGCTTCTTTAACTTGGTTTTTCAGGCGGATGCTGTCTTTTTGATTATCCGGAGAAGTGCGGTAGGTGGGCAGGGTGATGGTAACACTGGGCCAAGCACGTTTGCTTTGAATGGTTTTGATGGTAGCCAAATTCAGCATAAATGTATTCTCCTGTGTGATAAACGGGTTAATCGCAGATATTGCATGTCTACCCCACTTTGATGGGTACAAATACGCCTATCTCAATTTGCTTTGCATTTCATTTTCCCTTCTTAACAAACCGGCCACAGCAAACAAAAGCCGGTTTAAACAATCAAAACCGGCTTTAAAAGGCTACCTGAAAACACGTTTAAGCGTTTCAGGTAGCCTTTTATTGATTGAATAGGATAGGTTTATATTACATAAGCATAAACACAGATAAATTGCGCCAAGCTGCCGAGCAACACGAAAATATGCCAAATGCCGTGACCGTGCCTGATTTTTTCATCGTTCACAAACCAATAAATACCGGCGCTGTATAACAGCCCGCCCAGCACCAGCCAAAACACGCCCCACGGCGGCAGCGTCTTCAACAAGGGATACACCGCCACCAGCACCAGCCAGCCCATCACCACATACAAAATCATCGACAGCAGCCGTTTTTCACTCTTGCGGCCAATGGTTAGCTCTTGGGCAATGCCAAACGCGGCCAAACCCCACGACACGCCAAACAGCGACCAACCCCAAGCGCCGCGCAGGGTCACGAGGGTAAACGGCGTATAACTGCCGGCAATGAGCAGATAAATGGCGCAATGATCCAGTTTCTGCAACATGTTTTTCGCCGACGGCCGGCGCACGCTGTGGTAAACGGTTGAGCCGAGATAGAGCACAATCAGGCACGCGCCATAAGCTGCGGCACTGGTGATTTTATAGGCATCTTGTGCATCTGCCGCTTTGGCCAGCAGCAACACTGTGCCTGTTACGGCCAACAGCGTGCCGCCCAAATGGGTGTAGGCATTGAAGCGTTCGCCCCGATACATGATTCATCCTGTTCATATACTACAAAAAACGACGGCATCAGTGTACGCCAGCGTGACCGTCGGCAATGGTGGTTTTATGTAATATTTGGTTGAATTGGGTAGCGTCATGCAAAAAACGATAAAACAGAAACAGGCAACGGAACTAGCGGTGACGGGCGCCGACGGGTTCCGGCAGCCTTATAGCCGTGCGGTTGAAACGGCAATTTTTTCCTGTTTGGTGTGGAGAAGCCATGCAGTGTTCATCAGCGTGCGGGCGAAATCTTTATGGGTGCTTTCGAGGCAGGTGTATTCCATAACGGGTTCTGTTGTGTGGGATGCAGATTGTTATGAATAAATGAAAACATAAATTAAAGGCTACCTGAAAGTTTTCAGGTAGCTTTTGCCGTTTTAGGGTTGCTGGTGTTTTTTCCAGTATAAATCTTGTGCCACGAGCCGCACGGGTGCGTTGGCGGCGCCGTAGGTGTCGTAGCCGCCGATGCGCTGGATGATTTCAAAGAAAAAGCGGTTTTCAATCGGCTGCGAATAAACATGCAGGAATTCGCCGCCTTTGCCGTCGGCGTCGTAGAGCATGTGGTGTTCGCGCAGGCGGTTGGTGAAGTGGTCGTCGAGGCCGAAACGTGCTTGCAAGTCGTCGTAGTAGTTTTCGGGAATATCGAGCAGTTGGGCGCCGTTGGCGCGCAGCTGTTTCACGGTGGTGAAGATGTCGTTGGAGGAGAAGGCTACGTGTTGCAGGCCGGTGCCTTTGTAGGTGGCAACGGAGCGCGACAAAACGGTGTTTTGGTTGTCGGAGATGTTGAGTGGCAGGCGGATGCTGCCGTTGGCGCTGCGCAAGACACGGCTTTTCATCAGGCCGTAGGGGTCGGGCAGGGGCAGGTCGGCTTCGGGAATAAAGCCGAAAATGGCGCGCAGATGCAGGGTCCAGCTGTCGATGCGGTCGGAAGGCAGCCCCAGCGCGACGTGGTCGATGCGGTGCAGCAGCGGGTTGCCGGTATAGGCGCGGGTATCGAAATCGGTGCTGTAAATATCGTTGTCGACAAAATATTGCAGGCCGCCGTTGGGTGCGCGCACGGCGGGAATGTGGCGTTCGTTGGGGCCGACTTTGCTTTCGTAGAAATAGCAGCCGTATTCAACGGCACGTTGGTAAAGCTGCTCGGCATTGCTGACGGTGTAGGCGGTGGCACACACGGAGGTGCCGTGAATGCCGTAGAAGGCGTCGGCGAGGGAGTCCGGCTCGGCGTCGAGGATGAGGTTGACGCCGCCTTGCTGGTAGAGGGCGACATTTTTGGTTTTGTGGCTGCCGGTTTGCTGGAAGCCGAATTGTTGCAATACTTGGCCCAAACGGGTAGCGCTTTCGTCGTTGACGGCGAATTCCAGAAACTCCACGCCTTTGTATTCGGGTGGCGACGGGGGCATAAACAGCTCGGTGTCGGGCAGGTTTTTGCCGCTTTGACGGATGGCGCGGGCGGCTTTTTCTTCTAAATAAAACAGCGAGCGGCGGGCGTCGGCCGTGGTGGCAAAGCCGGGGGCGGCGCGAAAGCTGTCGTTGAAAATTTCCAGCGACAGGGGGCCGGTGTAGCCGTTGGCCAGCAGCGGGGTGATGAAGGCGGTAACGTCGAGATCGCCTTGGCCGGGGAAGTTGCGGAAGTGGCGGCTCCATTCGAGCACGTCCATTTTCATGCGCGGGGCGTCGGCAAGCTGGATAAAGACGATTTTTTCGGGCGGAATGTGGCCGAGTTCGCTTAAGTCGTCGTTGATGGAAAGGGTGTGGAAACTGTCGAGAATGATGCCAAGATTGGGGTGGTTGGCCATTTGCACCAGTTTCCATGCGTGACGGTAGGAGCTGACGTGTGCGCCCCAAGCCAAAGCTTCGTAGCCGACTTGAATGTTGTGTTGTTGCGCCCGTTCAGCCAGCGCGAGCAGGTCGGCGGCAATGATTTCGTCGTTGGTGATGGTGGTGGGGGAAACGTTGCTGCACACCAAAATGCGGTCGGTGCCCAGCTCGTGCATCAGCTCGAATTTGCGTTCGGCGCGATCGAGCTGTTGTGCCAAACGGCCGCGCGGGCCGCCTTCGAAATCGCGGAAAGGTTGGAACAGCATGATTTCCAGGCCGAGATCGGCACACATGTTGCGGATGTCTGCCGGGGTGCCGTCGAAATACAGCAAGTCGTTTTCAAAGATTTCCACGCCGTCGAAACCGACGGCAGCAATGGCTTTGAGTTTTTCCGGCAGGGTGCCGCTCAGGGATACGGTGGCAATACTGTGTTTCATGCTCTGCTCCGATGGTGTATTTATAGCAATATCTAGCCATTTTACCGTTCAAATTGTGCTTGATAAAGCCTGATTGCGGCATATTTTTGTACAATTTCGTGTTTTTATGGTTTTTTATGTTTATTAATATTTTATAGAACAAATAACCGGGTCTGAGCAGTTATTTATTCTATAAAACATAAGGCTACCTGAAACTGTTTTCAGGTAGCCTTGCATATTAGGCGATGTTTTTATAGTGCAGATATTTGAAGGTGAGCATGGCGCCGATCAGGATGGCGGGTATGGTCAGTGCCAGTGCCACGGTGGAGAAGTTCCAGCCTGCATTGAGCATCCAAGCGCCGGCAAAGGCGGAGATAATGGCGCCGGTGCGGCCGATGCCGTGCATCCAGCTGTTGCCGGTGGCGCGGGCGGGCAGGGGGAAGAAATTGCTCGACAAGGCGTTCATGCCGGTGCCGCCGCCGTTGAAGCCGGCGCCAATCACAAAGGCCGCAATACACATCAGCACGTATTGGCCGCCGATGTTGCTCAGAATCACCAGCACGGCCGCACCCAGAAGATAGGCCAGCGTCAGCACACGGTGCGGCTCGAATTTATCCATAAACCAGCCCAGCATCACCGAACCCAAAGGGCCGCCGAGTTGGAACATGGCACTGATAATGGCGGCCTGGTGCATTTCCATACCTGATTCTTTAATCATGGTCGGCATCCAGCTTCCAAGCAGATACACCAAGAATAAGTGCAAAAAATAGATACTCCACAACAAGATGCTGCCCAGGCGGTAGTGGTCGTTGAGGGCGATTTTAATCGGGCTTTCGGTGGCGGCGGAGGCTTTTTGCTCTTCCGGCACGATAAACGTGGATTGTTCGGTGGTGGTGCCGGGTGCGCAACGCTCAACGATTTTGCGGATGGTTTCGCGTTTGCCGCCTTTATGCACCAAGAAGGTCAGCGATTCGGGTAAGACGAAAAACATCAGCACGCTCAAGGCCATCGGCAATACGCCGCCGAAAATGAATACGCTTTCCCAGCCCCAAACCGGCACCATCCACGCGGCCAGAAAGCCGCCACCCGCTGCGCCTACGGTGAAGCCGGCAAATACGATGGTGACCAGCAGCGAGCTGCGTTTGACCGGTGAAAACTCTTTTGCCAGCGTGGCCACCATCGGCATGATGCCGCCCATGGCGAAACCGGCAACAAAACGATAGAAGATAAAGTGCCATTTATCGGTGGCGGTGGCCACGAGCAGGGTAAAGAGGCCGAAAGTCATCACGCTGGCGCACAATACTTTGCGGCGGCCGAATTTGTCGCCCAGCGGGCCGGCAGTGAGTGCGCCGAAGGTCAGGCCAAACAGCGCCGCGCTCAATACCGGTGCCAAATCACTGTTGGTCCAGTGCCAGGCATCTTTCAGGGCCGGGCCCACGAAGCCCATGATGACGACGTCGAAGCCGTCCATCACCACCACCAAAAAGCACAGGGCGATGATGAATTTTTGATAGCTGCCTACGCCGCGGCTATCGAGTAGTTCGCGTACGTTGATTTCATTGGGTTTAGACATAAAACTTTCCTCAATTCAGACACGCCGCCATACGGTTCAGGTAGCCTGCGGATGCGACGCGGGATGTTGTCAGTATTGTATTTGTGCCAGCTCGCGCAGGGTGGCGGCTGTGGTGGTGGGCAGGCCGAAGTATTCCAGATATACCGGAATTTGCTCGAACAGCATATCGGTGCCTACCTGGAAACGGCAGCCGCGCGCCTGCACGGCAGCGAGAAAAGCGGTGGTTTCTGCTTTCATCACCACTTCGCCCACAAACGCATCAGGGCTGATGCGGGCTACGTCTACCGGCATCGGGTCGCCTTCGTTCATGCCCATCGGTGTGGCATTCACCACCAGCTCGAAGCCATCGGGATCATTGCTGCCGGTTTGCACGTTCAAGGCTGGATAATGGTGTTGCAGGCGACCGGCCAATGCAGCCGCCGATGTTGGGTTGACATCGAACAAGGCCAGCTTGGCCACGCCCGCCGCCGCCAGCGAAGCAGCAATGGCCGAGCCGACGCCGCCGCTGCCTACCACCAGCGCCGTTTTGCCCTGCGGGTTGAAACCGCGAAGCGTGATGCCGCGCACAAAGCCTTCGCCGTCGAACATATCGCCTTCGAGCTTGCCGTCTGCGCCCAAGCGCACGGCATTGCAGGCGCCGGCAATTTGTGCTGTGGGCGATACGCGCTCGACCAAACCTGTGGTGGTGACTTTATGCGGCATGGTAATCAGCGCACCGGCAATGTTGGTGAGCGTAAACAAGGCTTTTAACAAGGCTGGATAGTCGTCTGCTTTTGAGCCCATCGGCACCACCAGGGCAGGGATGCCGGCGTGCTCGAAGTAGGGGTTGTAAATCATCGGCGACTTGAATGTATGTGTCGGGTAGCCGATGTGGGCGATGATTTGTGTATTGCCGGTGATCACCATGATTGTTCCTCTGCATTTCTAAAATATGGCTGGGTGTCGGGTATGGCGCGGCTGTTTCTGAAGACAACAGCACCTCTGTTGCCCTGAAAAATACTTCGGGGCAAGTTGTGTTAGGGAAGGGTTTTCAAACGGTGGGTGGCGGTTATGCTTTGGCTTTACGGGCAATAAACTGCAAAGCTGCTTCGTAGCCAAACGTGCCCAAGCCAACAATCACCCCCACAGCCTTGTCCGACAAATAAGAATGATGGCGGAAGGCTTCACGCGCGTGCACGTTGGAAATGTGTACTTCAACAAAGGGAATGTCCACGCCTGCCAGCGCGTCGCGGATGGCTACGCTGGTGTGGGTGTAGGCGCCGGCGTTGATGACGACATAATCGGTGTTGCCGCGCGCCTGCTGGACGCGGGTAACGATGTCGCCTTCGCTGTTGCTCTGGAAATGTTCCACTTCCAAACCCAGCTCCGGTGCCAGTTTATCGAGCTTGGCAGATACATCGGCCAGCGTTTCCGCACCGTAGATGCCGGGTTCGCGTAGGCCGAGCAGGTTGAGATTGGGGCCGTTGATGACCAATACTTTCATGTTTTTCTCCTTGAAGGTTTTCGTTGGATTTTTTTATCATGTTACATTTTTACGGGCGGGTGTTGTCCCATATTTTTTTCGGAATCATTACTTCGCCGGCCATAATGGTGCGGGCGGTGCGCAGCAGTGCTGCGGTGGTAACGTGTTCGCCTGCCAAAGTAAGCACCACGCTGAATTCACCGCTCGGGTGTTCTACCGATACCGTGGTTTGTGCGGCGGGTGTGAGTGCGGCCAGGCCGTCGGCCACGGTGCCTTTCATCACACAGGCCGTGCCCACGGTGACGGCAGCCAATACGCCGATGGCATCGTGGCAGACATGCGGGATAAAGCAGCGGGTGTGGATGGCACCGCCGTTGATTGGGCGGGCCAATAGGCACATTTTCGGATAGTTTTTGTCGCTTACGTCGCCTAAGCCCATTTTCAAGGAGGCTTGCAGGCGCAACTTTTCCAGCACCGTTTTGAGTTCGGTATCAGCATTCATTTCGTCTACTGTCTCGTAAGCGCTGCGATGTACATCTTCGGCGCGCACGAGAATCATCGGCATGCCGTTGTCGATGCAGGTAGCCTCCAGTGTGCCGAAACCTTCGATATCAAACTTATCGACCGCATTGTCGGTGGGCAACAGGCTGCCGGCAACGGAGCCTGCCGTGTCTAAAAAGCTGATTTGTACCGGAGCACAAGTGCCCGGCACACCGTCGATACGGGCGCTGCCTTCATAGCTGATTTCGCCACCGGGTGTGGCAACGGTAATGTCACTCAACATGCCGGTATTGCGCGTGAGCACCCGCACGGTGGTGGTGTCGCCCTGTGCGGTAATCATGCCGCGTTCCAGAGCAAACGGCACCACGGCGGCCAACATGTTGCCGCAATTGGGCTTGGTATCGACGGTGCTTTTTTCCGGCTGCAATTGGGCGAACAAAAATTCCAAATCTACCCCTGGCTGTGAGCCGAGGCAAACCATGCCGACCTTGCTGGTGAGCGAATGCGCACCGCCCAAGCCGTCGATTTGGCGTTTATCGGGCGAGCCGAGGGCAGCCAGCAACACTTGGTCGCGCAATGTTGTGTCTTGCGGCAGGTCGGCCATGTCGAAAAAAGGGCCGCGTGAAGTGCCGCCGCGCATAAATAAACAAGGAATAGCTGTTTGTGAGCTCATGACCGCCTCTTAACAATGCTGGTTTATCCCGGCTTGGGGCTGGGTTCGGATTGATAGTGGAGGGATTATTGCCGTAAAACAATATCCTGAAAAAGCTGATATACTGACTAGCAGTTATAACAAAAAAGCATATCTTGGCACAGTTATGCAAAAATTAATATAGTAATAATAGAAAAATAGCCTATGTGGGGCTGGCGGGCAGGAGATAAACGTGGATTTCAAACAGCTTAAATACTTTCTGCATGTGGCCGAACTGGGTAGTTATACCCGAGCCGCCGAGTTTCTGAATGTGGCTCAGCCCGTGCTCAGCAGGCAGATACGCCAGCTTGAAATCGAGTTGCGGCAAAACCTGCTGATCCGCCACGGGCGGGGCGTGAAGCTCACCGAGGCAGGTGGCACGCTGCTGCACCACAGCCGTATCGTTTTGCAGCAGCTTGAGCGGGCGCGGGAGGATTTAAGCCTTGCCAGCGGCAAAATAAAAGGCCATGCGGTATTGGGCATGCCGCCTACCATCAGCCGGCTGTTGTCGGTAGAAATCATTAAGAAGTTTCGTGAAGAGCTGCCGTATGCTTCGTTGAGCATCAGCGAGGGTTTGACCGTGAATTTGCAGGACAATCTGCTGCTCGGGCGCAACCAGTTGGCGCTGCTGAACAACCCTACTTATTCTTCCGAAATCCAAACCCGCCTGCTCACCAGCGAAAACCTGAGCTTGATTGCCCGCAGTGACGACACCGATTTTGAGGCGGGCGCACCGCTTACTGCCGACCGTTTGGCACGCTTGCCGCTGATTATTCCCAGTGCGCCCAATACGTTTCGTTTGTTGCTGGAGCGCGAAATGGCACGGCTCAACCAACGGCCGAATATCGTGCTGGAAATCGACAGTATCGAAACCACGCTGGAGCTGGTGCTCGAAAGTATGGGTTATGCCATTTTGTCGCCACGGGCGGTTTCGCTGATTCACCAGAAGCGTGATTTGAAAGCCGTGCCGCTGCAAAGCCCGGTGCTCACCAACCGCCTGTTTTTGGGCACGTCGATGAAATATGCGCAAACCCGTTTGCAGTCGGAGCTGATCCGGATTGTCGGTGAGATTTGCAGCGCGCATTTTCCGCATACAACGGGCGTATAAATAATGTGTGAAAAGGCTACCTGAAAAATTTTCAGGTAGCCTTTTGATGTATCGGTTTTTGTTGCCGCTTTGTTTTCGGGCAATACTAAAGAACAAAGGCTACCTGAAAAGTTTTTCAGGTAGCCTGAAACTTTTTCCGCCTTTACAAACATGACAGTTTTGTGACAAACAACAATTCCTGTTAACATGCTGTTTTATTAAAGCATTCAAAACATGAATCGGGGTTGTCTTGTGAAAAAAAATCCGGGAAAAACCGTGCTGGTTATCTTGCTTCTGCTGGCACTGGCCTACAGTTTCTGGTACAGCGCGCCGTGGATGCAGCTTTGTTATGGCTTGGCGCTGTTTTTATTCGGTATGCAGTGTATCGAAGAAGGCCTGCATAATGCCGCCGGCGGCACACTAAAACGGCTGATGGCCGGCAGCACTGCCACACCGCTGAAAAGCCTGCTGTTTGGCATGGGCGCAACGTTTATGCTGCAATCCAGTACGCTGGTGTCGCTCCTCACCATTGCCTTTTTGAGCGCCGGCCTGATTCAGCTTGCCAGCGGCATTACCATTATCCTCGGCACCAATCTGGGCGCCACCAGCGGTATCTGGCTATTGGCACTGGCCGGGCAAAGCATCAGCTTAAGCCCGGCAGCGGTGCCGATGTTGGTGTTTGGCATTTTGGCCAGCTTTTTCAAAGGCAAAACCAAAGCCTTCGGGCGGGTGCTGGTGGGCATTGCGCTGATTTTCATCGGCATCGACGCCATCAAAGATGGCTTTCAGGAAGTGGGCGGCCAGATTGATTTGGGCGCAGTGCAGTTTGGCGGCTTTACCGAAATAGCCATATTCACCGCCATCGGCCTGTTGCTCACCATTGTGCTGCAATCTACCCATGCCACACTGATTCTCACGTTGGCGGCTTTGGCCGGCGGCCAGATCAGCGTGGCGCAATCGTTTGCCATTGCCATCGGCTCCAACGTGGGCTCCAGCGTATCCACCGCCTTTGTGGGCATGCTCGGCAGCGACCGCAACGGCCAGCGGTTGGCGCTGGCACATTTGCTGTTCAACGTGGTCACCGCCGCGCTCACGCTCTTGCTGTGGCTGCCCCTCACCAAGCTCGTTACCACCATCGCCGCTTGGACGGACATGGGCGAATTATTGCAGCTGGCTTTATTTCATACCGTATTCAACCTACTCGGGCTGGCGGTATTCTGGAAGCTGCAAACTCGCTTGGCGCATTATCTGCATCAATGGCTACCTGAAAAGAAACCGGCACTGCTGATTCCCACCGCCGACACCACCGACACCGACCAGCGTGTACGCATCCAACCGCGCTACCTGAACGAAAACATGTTGCGCTCCAACGATACCGCACTGCATGCCGTATTCAGCGAGCTGCGCCACCTCAGCGCCCTGAGTTTGGAGGTTATCTGCCACGTTTTATTTATTCCCGCGCACTTGCTGTACCAGCGCACGCCGGCCGATACCCTGCCGCTGCCCGATGCGCCGCTGCAACTGGATGCCGACCGCCTCTACGAAAGCCATATCAAATCGCTGTATAGCGCCCTGCTCGATTTCACCATCAAAATGGACATCGACAACCCCGAGCAGCAGGAGCAACTGCTGAAAGCGCAAATCGCCGCGCTGCAAATCGTAGAAATCGTCAAAGACAGCAAACACTTGCAGAAAAACATGCAACACTACCTGCAACAGCCCGAATCGGCCGTTTACACCGATTACCAGCGCTTGCGCAGCCATTTATTCAAAACCCTGTATCTGTTCCGCCAAACCGCCGCCCTGCCCATTCGCAGCGAAGCTTGGCAGCAAAGCGCCTCCGCGCTCGACCGGCACATCCACACGCTCGACAACGCTTTCCGCACGCGCGTGTGGGCAAAGTTGCGCAACAGCGAAATCGACAGTTGGCACACCAGTTCCCTGATGAACGACATCAATTACAGCAAACGTATCGGTAGCGGCCTGCAAGAGTTATTGCGCACTGCCTGCCTTACGCTGCCTGCCAATACAGAAATCCTGCCGGACAACCACAATGAAGGTGAAGTGATATTGCCCGATAAAACCTGACCGGTTTTCTTACCCAACAGCAAAAGGCTACCTGAACATTTTCAGGTAGCCTTTTGCTCGGTATTGCGCATGATATTGCCATGCTTACAGCAATTCGTCGGTAATCCGCTGTAAAAAAGCCAAACGTTCGGGGCGGATACTGCCGCTTTCGGCAGCCGCTTTCACCGCGCAACCGGGTTCGGCGCGATGGGTACAGTTGTGGAAACGGCATTGACCGGCCAGATGACGCAAATCGGGAAAATAACCAACCAGATCAGCGGCAGCCAGATGATGCAGGCCGAAGGCTTGCAGGCCGGGCGAATCGATAAGCGCAGTATCATCATCCAAATCATACAGTTGCGCGTGAGTGGTGGTGTGCTTGCCGGAATCTAGGGCAGTGGAAATATCGCCGACACGGGCGGCCTGATTACCCAGCAGCGCATTGGTGAGGGTGGATTTACCCATACCGCTCTGACCCAGAAAAATATTGGTATGGCCACGCAATACAGGGCGCAAAGCCTCGGCATTATTGAGCGCACTCACTTCATACAAGGGATAACCCAGCGTTTCATAAAACGCCAGTTTATTACGCCACAAGGCGGTTTCAGGCAAGTCAGCCTTATTGAGCACAATCACAGCACGGATATGGCCGGCTTCGGCGGCAAGCAGAGCCCGTTGCAGCAGCAACTCGTTAGGCGAGGGTACGGCGGCCAGCACCACCAACACCTGGCTGACATTGGCAGCAATCAGCTTGGTTTTGTAGGCATCTTGGCGGTAAAGCAGGCTCTGCCGCGGCAAAAAATCTTCAATCACCGCCTGTTCGGCGTTTTGCACTTGAATATGCACGTGGTCGCCGCAGGCAAAATCGACACGTTTTTTGCGCGTAGTGGCTTCGTAAGTGCAGCCTTCGGGCGTGCGCACGATATAGCGGCGGCCATAGCTGATGATGATTTGGGCGGTGTTCATATTGGCCTGGGGGCGGGCGGTAAAAACGTCATCATAGCAAGTTTGCCGCGTCTGCGCTGGCTTTCGGCTACAATAACGCCCATTACCCGTCCATTAAATCCACCATGTTAGAAATACTGTATCAAGACGCCGATTGCGTTGCCGTGAACAAACCCGCCGGAATGCTGGTGCACCGAAGCTGGCTCGACCGCCACGAAACGCAGTTTATGATGCAAACCCTGCGCAATCAGATCGGCCGTCATGTATTCCCCGTGCACCGCCTCGACCGCCCCACTTCGGGCGTTTTGCTGTTTGCCCTGAGCAGCGGCAGCGCGCGTCTGCTGGCGCAGCAGTTTGAGGCGCACACGGTGCAAAAATGCTATTGGGCGGTGGTGCGCGGCCATTTGCATGGCACCGGACAGATTGATTACGCATTGAAAGAAGTGCTCGACAAAATTGCCGATGTTCATGCCGATACCGATAAAGCGGCGCAAAGTGCGCAAACCAGCTGGCAGAGCCTTGCCCAAACCGAGCAGGCTTTTCAGGCCACTGCCCGTTATCCCACCTCGCGCTATTCGTGGCTGGCGCTCACGCCGCACAGCGGCCGCAAACACCAGCTCCGCCGCCACATGAAACACATTTTTCACCCCATTGTCGGCGACACCACTTATGGTGACAACGCGCAAAACCGCGCCGTGGCGGCTCATACCGGCAGCACACGCCTGCTGCTGCACGCACGCTCGCTCACATTCAACCGTTTGGATGGCAGCGGCAACATCACTGTCAGCGCCGGCACAGACGAATCCTGGCAACGTGTGACGGCGGCATTTGGCTGGTGCAGCAGTGCTTAAGCCGGTGTAAGCACAAAGGGCAGGAGACGGCATTCATTACCTGCCACAAACAAACAGGCTACCTGAAAATGTTTTCAGGTAGCCTCTATTATTTTATTACATTCAAAACGCCAAGCAGTTTATTCCACGACAATTTTCGGGAAACGGCTGCTGAAATCTTTGCCTTTGTCGGCCACCCTCAAGGCAACCTGAAAAGCGGCATCGGTGTAAAGAGCCGCAATGGCGGACTGGTTTTGCTGCAAGGCTTCGGCGCTGCCCGTATCCATTGCTTCGCGCACAGGCAGGCTCAGGGGCAATTGCCCAAGCAACGGTACGTCTAGTTTTTCGGCCAGCACGCGGCCGCCGTCGCTGCCGAAAATGGCTTCAGCATGGCCGCACTGGCTGCAAATATGCACCGACATGTTTTCCAATACGCCGAAAATGGGAATATTCACTTTTTGAAACATATCCACTGCTTTGCGCGCATCAATCAGGGCAATATCTTGCGGCGTGGTCACCACAATCGCGCCGGTAACAGGGATTTTTTGCGACAGGGTAAGCTGGATGTCGCCCGTGCCCGGCGGCAGGTCGACAAACAGATAATCCACATTATCCCATTCGCTTTGAAACAACAATTGCTGCAAAGCCTGGCTGATCATCGGCCCCCGCCATACCACGGCCTGATCGGGATCCACCAGAAAACCCATCGACATCACCTGTATGCCGGCAGTGGCGGCAACGGGAATGAATTTGCCGTTTTGCTGCTGCGGCTGTCTATCGGCCACGCCGAGCATGGTCGGCTGGCTGGGGCCGTAGAGATCGGCATCGAGCACACCCACGCGCGCACCCATGCGGCTCATGGCCACAGCCAAATTAGCGGTGGTGGTGGATTTGCCCACACCACCTTTACCCGAGGCCACGGCAATGATGTTTTTCACACCTTTAATGGTGTTCACCCCCGGCTGCACTTGGTGCGCGACAATATCGCTAACAATATCCAAACGCACGGGCATGTTGTTACCCGCGCCGGCCAAAGCGGTTTGAATACGCGCCTGCAATTCGGCTTGCAGATGTCGGGCGGGAAAACCGAACTGCAAGGCTACCTGAATGCCGACGCCATCAATATTGAGGGTGCGCACGGCTTTTTCACCGCCCAAAGTGCGCTCGGTATAGGGAATCTGCACCGCCTCTACGGCGGCGTGGAGCTGGCTCGTATTCATCGTTTTGACTCAATCTGTGTGGGAAAATGAATTCTAACAGGTTTGCCCGCACCATGCGCCACCGGACGCACAAAGAAGTTGAATGATAACAGCCGACAAACTTTTTAAAATATATGTGATAATAAACCTATTTATCATTGTTTTTAATCAAATTATCGCCTAAAGGTTTAAACCTTCGCATCTTTATGTAGTAAAATTACTTTTATTTTTTATTCTATACCCATTAACCATTTAAATATCAGGAGCTCAAAATTATGGTCAAAAAAGTCGGCAATAAAGTGGTGGTAATCGGCACCGGTTCCGTGGGCATCAGCTATGCCTTTTCAATGCTCAACCAGGGTAACTGCGACGAGCTGGTGTTGATTGATTTGAACGAAAAAAAGGCCATGGGCGACGTGATGGATCTGGAACACGGCGTGCTTTATGCTGCCACACCCACCATCATCAAGTTCGGCACCTATGAAGACTGCGCCGATGCTGACATCGTCTGCATTTGCGCCGGTGTGCCGCAACGCCCTGGCGAAACCCGCCTGCAACTGGTCGACAACAACCTGCGCGTGTTCCACACCGTGGTTCGCAGCGTGATGGCAGCTGGCTTTGCCGGTATTTTTCTGGTAGCCACCAATCCGGTAGACGTGTTGGCCTATGCCACTTGGCGCTTTTCCGGTCTGCCGAAATCGTCGGTTATCGGCTCCGGCACCATCCTCGACACGGCGCGCCTGTGTTATTTCATCGGCCAAGAATTCGATATCGCCCCCATCAGCGTGGAAGCGCACATGATCGGCGAACACGGCGACAGCGTGATTGCCGCTTGGAGCACCGCCTCTATCGCCGGCACACCGCTGAACCAACTGTGGGACAGCCAGGCCGACAGCGAAGCGCTGAAACAACGCATCTATACCAATGTGCGTGATGCCGCCTATACCATTATCGAATCCAAAGGCGCCACTTATTACGGCATCGCCATGGGTTTGGCACGCATTTCTAAGGCCATTCTGCACAACCAAAACGTGGTGCTCACCGTATCGAGCCTGCTGGAAGGTGAAATGGGGCAGGACAATGTTTACATCGGCGTGCCCACCGTTATCAACCGCGAAGGTGCTGTGCGCGTGATTGAAAAACCGCTCAACGAAGCCGAAGCCGCCCAGTTTGCCCAGTCTGCCGAAATTCTCAAATCGTTTCAAAGCAAAGTGGCCGAATACGAACACTCTTGAAACACATAACGCCGGCAGGCTTTCAGGTAGCCTCCCCCTTGAAAAGGGCTACCTGAAAAACGACCTGACTCAGGCTACCGGCAAGCCGGCGCATGTCCCCAAAGGAATAACTCTCCATGATTTTCTCTCCCTCTTTCGATCCGCTGGACAACATCGCCCTATCGGCGCTGTTGGCCGCCGTACCGATTTTTCTGTTTCTGCTCTGCCTTACTCTGTTCAAAATGAAAGGCATCTACGCCGCCCTGCTCACGCTGGCGGTAACGCTGGTAGTGAGTGCCGGCCTGTTCCACCTGCCCACCAACTACACGGCTGCCGCCGTGGGCCAGGGCTTTGTGCAGGGCTTGTGGCCCATCGGCTATATCATCATTATGGCCGTGTGGCTGTATAAGGTAACCGTGGCTTCAGGCAAGTTTACCGTTATCAAAAGCAGCATTGCCTCTATCTCGCCCGACCAACGTTTGCAATTATTGTTAATCGGCTTTTGCTTCAACGCCTTTCTCGAAGGCGCGGCAGGCTTTGGCGTGCCGATTGCTATTTGCGCCGTATTATTGGCCGACCTCGGCTTCAAGCCCTTGCAGGCAGCCATGCTGTGTCTGATTGCCAATGCCGCTTCCGGTGCATTCGGTGCCATCGGCGTGCCGGTGGGTGTCATCGACACGCTGCATCTGGCCGGCGGCGTCACCGCCATGGATGTTTCCCGCGCCACCAACTACACTCTGCCGTTTATCTCGTTTACCATTCCGTTTTTGCTCATCTGGATTATCGACGGCTTCAAGGGCATTAAAGAAACCCTGCCCGCGCTGCTGGTTACCTCCAGCATCTTCACCGTGTCGCAAATGGCCATTACCTACTTCGCCGGCCCCGAGCTAGCCGACATCATCCCTTCGCTGTTGAGCATGGGTGCACTGGCCTTGCTGTCACAAAAATGGCAGCCGAAAAACATCTTCCGCATCACCGACGAACCGGCCGAACAGGGCAGTTACAGCCTAAAAGAAATTTTCACCGCTTGGTCGCCGTTTTATTTTCTTACTGCCTTTGTCATCCTGTGGAGCCTGCCGTTTTTCAAAGCCCTGTTTAAGGCCGACGGCATTTTCGGATTCACCAGCCTGAAATGGGTATTGGCCAGCAATGGCGAGGGCAGTTCTATCGACATCGCCCTGCCCCTGATCAGCAGCACCGGTTCCGCCATCCTGCTGGCCGTGGCCGCCACCATTGTTTTTTCGAAAAACCTCAGCCTCGGCACCGCCCTGGCCAAGCTTTCCGAAACCGTGCGCGAACTGTGGATGGCCGTGCTAACCATCTGCTTCATCCTTGCCATTGCCAAGCTCGCCACCTACTCCGGCATGACTCAGGCCATGGGCCAGGCCGTGGCCATGGCAGGCAATATCTTCCCGCTGCTGGCACCGGTATTGGGCTGGGTAGGCGTGTTTATGACCGGCTCTGTGGTCAACAACAACACCTTGTTTGCCCCCATTCAGGCAATCGCCGGCCAAACGCTCCACATCGACCCTTCGCTGTTGGTGCAGGCTAACACCGCCGGCGGCACCATGGCCAAACTGGTTTCACCGCAATCCATCGCCATCGCCAGCGCCGCCGTAGATCAGAAAGGCAAAGATTCCGAGCTGTTTAAAATGACGCTCAAATACAGCCTCTCCCTGCTGGTATTCGTCTGCATCTGGACCATGATTCTGGCACACGTTTTGGTATAAGTGCTTCCAACCGCAAAACCGGCATGTACAAACGTGCCGGTTTTTTCTATGCTCAGGCTACCTGAAACAGGCTAAACGAAGGCCGTTTGCACCATACACCCGCTTCAGAAGAATGCAATCGTTTTGCATCCCGATATTTTCCCACCATAAAAATCGGTCGCCTAAAAATGCTAAAATAAACCCGATTCAAACTCGGCACCGAAACAGCATAGCAGCGCAAAACAACGCAAGCCCAATGCTTATTTGGCGAAAGTCTTAGCCTCTCAGCAACCGCAAAACAAAAACAAAGGAACCCTCATGCACGCTCTCATTCTCGGCGCCAGCGGCGCCACCGGCCAAGACTTGCTCAATCTGCTGCTGCGCGATGCACGCTTCAGCCGCGTCAGCGTTTTCGTGCGCAAACCCCTGCCGGTGCAACACGAAAAACTTGCCGTTCACATCATCGATTTCAACGCCGCAGCGCAATGGGCGCCGCTGGTAGAAGGCGATGTATTGTTTTCCTGCCTCGGCACCACCCTCAAGGCAGCAGGCAGCCAAGAAGCGCAATGGCAGGTGGATTACGATTACCAGCTCCGCTTCGCAGAAGCCGCGCGCGCCAACGGCGTGCCTGCTTACACATTGGTATCCGCCTTCGGCGCATCCGCCGCCTCCCGTTTGTTTTACAACCGCATGAAAGGCCGGCTGGAGCAAGCGGTGCTGGCTTTGGCGTTTCCTAAAACAATTATTTTCCGCCCGCCTATTCTCGACCGCAGCGGCAGCGACCGCACCGGCGAAGTATTCAGCGCCAAAATCCTCCATGCGCTCAACCGCATCGGCCTGCTGAAATCGCAAACCCCGCTGCCCACCGCCGACTTGGCCGCCGCCATGATTGCCGCGCAACAAAGCACCGGCGAGGGTGTACACATCATCGAAGGACAGCAGATTACACGCAACCAAACAACGGCCTGATGCCCGCGCACGGCTGGCTGCTGCAACAAGCCCTCATAAAGGTACGTGCACGCAGCGTAATCGCACAAATGCGTCATGATTCCGAGCAATGTTGAAGCAAACCAATAAAGGCTACCTGAAAAAACCATTTTTCAGGTAGCCTTCGGCTGCATACTTTACCCGTTTGAATTTCATCCCAACTTTCAAACTACGCGTTTTTCTGATTATTCCCCGGATCACCCGAATAGGCAAACATAGGCTCCCGCAAATCAAAAACAAACGTCTCCGCATTCACAATGCCCACGGTTTTATCGCTATCGTAAAGCTGCAATAAAAATGCGGCCATTTGCCGACTACTGTGGTATTTCCTAAAAGCCTGATTATAGTCATATTGTTCAACACCGTTTGCCACTTGGCCAAACTCTGTTTCAGTAGCCGCCGGAGCCAACACTTTCGATTGCATCTTCGCCCCGGCCGCCTGCAATTCCCGTGCCAGCCCCTCGGTAAACGCGCTAACATAGAATTTAGCCGCACAATACGTTACCGCCTGCGGCACGATGGTATAGCCGCCGCGAGAGGAAACATTAATCAGTTGCGTGCCCGCCGTATCGTGATAATCTCGCACAAACAAAGAAGAAAGCAGCGTCAGCGCCACCACATTCACATTCAGCATTGCCTCGGCTTTCGCCAAATCCTGTTCGCCTGCCAGCCCATAATCACCAAAGCCCGCATTATTCACCCACGTTTCCAGCGGATATCCCGCCAAATCGGCATAAAGACGGCGCACATTATCCGGCGACGACAAATCCGCCACCTTCACCACCACATCCAGCATAGGGTGCGCGGCCAAAATCGCCGCCCGTAGCGCCTCCAACCGCACCTGTCTGCGGGCGACCAAAATCAAATTTTTACCGCGTGCGGCAAACGCTTCGGCGGCGGCATAGCCGATGCCCGAGCTGGCGCCCGTAATCACCGTGTATTTCGACATTTCCTGTTTCATTGCAAAGCCTCCTTAGGTAATGGAGTAAACAGCGTACAATATCGAGTGCACTCTACATCAAGCGAAAAGAGAGGTTTTTTATGTACACCATCGGCGAATTTGCCCGGCTCACGCAAATCGGCATCCACACCCTGCGCTATTACGAACAGGAAAACCTGCTTGCACCCGAACGCAATACCGCCAACCGCCGGCGCTATTCTGAAAAAGATGTCGAGTGGGTAGAATTCATCAAACGTCTGAAAGAAACCGGCATGCCAATTAAAGAAATCAAACGCTATGCCGAATACCGTGCTCAGGGGCAGGCAACACTGCGTGAGCGCATGGAAATGCTGGTTCAACACCAGCAACATTTAAACCGGCAAATCACCCTGCTTCAGCAACACCAACAAAATCTCGACCGCAAAATCGGTATTTATCGGAAACAGATTGAGCAGGAGAAATGAATGAATCAAAAAAGGCTACCTGAAACTTTTTTCAGGTAGCCTTTTTACATCAAACCCATACTTAAGCCCGCGCATCCTTAAACCCACGCTTCAGATGCACCATCAACAGCGCCACCGCAGCGGGGGTAACGCCGGAGATGCGGCTGGCCTGGCCCAGGGTTTCGGGGCGGTTTTGGTTGAGCTTCTGCTGCACTTCGGCAGATAAGCCTTTTACTTTGGCGTAATCAATATCGGCGGGCAGTTTGAGGGTTTCCAAATCGCGGCGGCCTTCTATTTCTTCATTTTGGCGATCGATATAGCCTTGGTATTTCACCTGAATTTCCACTTGTTCCACCACTTCGGCGCTCAGCTCGGCGGCGGGAGCGGCATCGGGCAGGCTCATCAGGGCGGGGTAATCGATATTGGGACGGCGCAGCAAATCGTGCAAGTTGGCTTCTCGGCTCAATTTTTGGCCGAACACGCGCACCTGCTCGCTTTCGGGCAGCTTGGCAGGCGTATACCAAGTGCTCTTCAAGCGCTGGATTTCGCGCTCGATGGCTTCGCGCTTTTGCTCGAAGGCCTGCCATTGGCCGTCGGAAACGAGGCCGATTTGGCGGCCGGCTTCGGTGAGACGCATATCGGCGTTGTCTTCGCGCAGTTGCAATCGGTATTCGGCGCGGCTGGTAAACATGCGGTAAGGCTCGTTCACGCCTTTGGTAATCAAATCATCTACCAACACGCCCAAATAAGCTTGCTCGCGACGCAGCAACAACGGATCTTGCCCGCGCACATATTGCACGGCATTGGCACCCGCCAGCAAGCCTTGGGCGGCGGCTTCTTCATAGCCGGTGGTGCCGTTGATTTGGCCGGCGAAAAATAAGCCTGCAATGGTTTTGGTTTCGAGGCTGGCTTTGAGGTTGCGCGGGTCGAAATAATCGTATTCGATGGCATAGCCGGGGCGCAGGATGTGGGCGTTTTCCAAGCCTTTCATCGAACGCACGAGGGCGAGTTGGATATCGAACGGCAGGCTGGTGGAAATGCCGTTTGGATAATATTCGCGGGTGGTCAGCCCTTCGGGTTCGAGAAAAATCTGGTGGCTGTCTTTATCGGCAAAGCGGTTGATTTTGTCTTCAATCGAGGGGCAATAGCGCGGGCCCACGCCTTCGATTTTGCCGGTGAACATCGGGCTGCGGTCGAAGCCGGAGCGGATGATGTCGTGGGTGTGCGCGTTGGTGTGGGTAATCCAGCAGCTCACTTGCTGCGGGTGCATGACGGCGTTGCCGCGCACGGAAAACACGGGCACGGGCGTGTCGCCGGGCTGCTCGGCGAGTTGGGAAAAATCAATCGTGCGCCCGTCGATGCGCGGCGGTGTGCCGGTTTTGAGGCGGCTTTGCGGCAGCTGCAATTCTTTCAAACGGCCGGATAAGCCTTGTGCGGCAGGGTCGCCCGCGCGGCCGCCGGCGTAGTTTTCCAGGCCGATGTGGATTTTCCCGGCAAGAAATGTGCCGGCGGTGAGCACCACGGCGCGGGCTTTGAATTGCACGCCCATGGCGGTGATGACGCCGCTGATGCGGTCGCCCTCGAGGGTGACGTCGTCTACCTGCTGTTGGAAAAGCTCGAGATTGGGCTGGTTTTCGAGCATTTCGCGGATGGCGGCTTTATAGAGAATGCGGTCGGCCTGCGCACGGGTGGCGCGCACGGCGGCGCCTTTGCTGGCATTGAGGCGGCGAAACTGGATGCCGCTCATATCGGTGGCCAGCGCCATCGCGCCGCCGAGCGCATCGACTTCGCGCACCAAATGGCCTTTGCCGATGCCGCCGATAGAAGGGTTGCACGACATTTGGCCGAGGGTTTCGATATTGTGGCTGAGCAAAAGCGTTTGCGCGCCCATGCGCGCGGCGGCGAGCGCGGCTTCGGTGCCGGCATGGCCGCCGCCGACCACGATTACATCGTATTGTTTGGGGTAGATCATCATTTTTGTATTGGTTAACCTGCGTGTGTGGCGGGCAGTGTTTTGCATTGCGCCCGAAGAAAACAGCCCTGAATTGTACGCCGATTCGGCAGGCGATACAATGCACACCATCGGGCTGAAGATGTTGAATTTGCATGAGAAAGCGGCTGCCGTGCAAGGTTTCAGACGGCCTGTTGGCAAGCGGCGCGGCAAAACTGCGCTTTACCGCCCCTGCCCGCCCGATTCGGCGCAAGACGGTTGTGTTGATTGGATGTCGGATTCAAGCAGCCGACTTGCGCGCGGTTTCGGCGCTGTGTGCGCATGGTGTTGCGCGGCAAGCTCCGCCAGCGCCGCCCACAGCCGCCGCTTCTGCTCAGGCGCGAGCTTTTTCACCAAAGGCTCGATGCGGGCGGCTTCGCTGCGGCTGATGGCGGCATAAAGCAGGCGCATTTCCTGCGGCTTGTGCATGCGCGTGAATTTGGCACCGCGCCCGGCGCAATGTGCGGCAAAGCGCTCGTCGGGGCGGTTGCTGATGCCGCAATAAAGCGCGCCACCGCGGCACAGCAGCAGATACACGCACCAGCCTTCATCGGAAGCGGCGGCAGCGGGCAGCTTGAATTCGCTTAAATCGTTCATTTCGATATGCTATCACCGAGGCCGTCTGAACATCAAATTTCAGACGGCCTTGTGTTTTATACATACGCCATTGCCAGCAATACGCAAACTTTTACCAATCGCCCGACTGATGAAAAAAGGCCGTCTGAAAGCGGATAAATGCTTTCAGACGGCTTTTATAGTAAAATGCCTAAAAAAGTGACACAACGGGCTGGTTGGTTGAAAAACCAACAAGCCCACATGCCGAGGCCTTTGCAAAACGCCCTTTCCGTCGCTCCTGCGTAGGCAGGAGCCCAGTCTGAAGCGCAGCTTCAGTTGTCGAACAGGTAGTCGCCATCAAAATATGAGAAATTAAATATTTGATTTTATATGGATTTTATTATTTTCAGAAAAGTGTGAGACAAGCAAAGCGCTGCTTTGCGCTGGGCACCCGCCTACGCGGGTGCGACAGATATCTGGTTTTGCAAAGGTCTCATGCCGTTTGAAACGTTGGGTTTGACAACCTAACCTACTTCGTTATGGCGCGTAGTTTTGTATAACTTTTTCTTGCATTCCACTATATAGTGGGATACATAAAAAAAGTGGCACAACGGGTAGCTTGGCTTGATAAACCCAACAAATCCATAAGCCGTCTGAAACCTTGGGTTTATCAAGCCAAGCTACCCGTTGCTGAACATCAAATTTCAGACGGCCTTGTGTTTTATACATACGCCATTGTCATCAATACGCAAACTTTTACCAATCGCCCGGCTGATGAAAAAAAAGCCGTCTGAAAGCGGATAAATGCTTTCAGACGGCTTTTAAGTTTGGCAATGCCTTACAGCACTTCAATCAAACCGGCGGCGCCCATGCCGGTGCCGATGCACATGGTCACCATGGCATAGCCTTTTTCACCACGCTCGCGCAAGCCGTGGATGGCGGTGGCGGCGCGGATGGCACCGGTGGCGCCCAGCGGGTGGCCCAGTGCAATGGCGCCGCCGTTGGGGTTGACGATAGATGTGTCCAAATCCAAATCGCGGATAACGGCCAGCGATTGGGCGGCGAAGGCTTCGTTGAGCTCGATCCATTTCATATCGGCGAGGCT
>RRZU010895097.1_pt1 | contig 22687 bp, 11 predicted proteins | sample 2165561 | NCBI WGS metagenome assembly RRZU01 (sample SAMN10456909, study PRJNA506462) | wastewater metagenome | isolation source: wastewater sludge | place: USA: Moscow, Idaho | reverse complement strand
TTTGAACAGTATTCTGAAGCAAAGAACCACTTTCAGGAAAAAACTGCACATCGAAATCACTTTTTAGCGGCGGCAGCAAGTATTGACGTTTAAGTTTAACCCCTGGAGTTGAAATGCTTACTGATAGTATATTTTTTGTTGGATTTAAGGTGTCTACACGTACTTTCGATGCAATTATTCCTGTTTTTGAGGAGAATAATAAAGCATTGCGGTTTTTCACGGAACCAAAATTGAAACCTACATTAACAGGTAAATCAGCAAATGGGTTTGAAAAGCCATCTTTTATCGAAAGGACATAAGGTAAATATCCATCAGCAACTTCACCGAAAGTGACATCACAAAAAACACGGTCGTCAATACTATTGGTAATCTGAAGTTCTTTTTGAAAGAAAAAATCGGTACCTGCATTTTGCATCCACGAAGTATAAGCCCTTAAAACATATTTGCCCGACACAAGTGTTTCGGGATTGAGAGAAATATGACCTGTAAAACCTGTGGAGTCTTTTCTGATTTTTAATCTGGTTACAACTGAGTCGGTAGCAGTAATTAATTCAACATATACAAAACGACTTTGTGTAGTGGTTCGGTGTGTGGTGGCATTTACCAGATATGCTTTAAACCATATTTTTTCACCTGCATTATAATACGGTTTATCGGTATGAAGATAAACTTTTTCCTGTGGGACATTTCGCCAGTATTTTGTAAAACTTTTGTTTGCTGATTGTTGAAATAGTGTTTGAGAATAAGATGTTATGCATACAGTAGACAGACAAAGGAGTAAAAAATAAATTTTCAACTTCATACTATGGATTTTTTCAGGTTTTAATATTGATATAAAAGGTTACAATTCTCTAAAACAAATCAATTTTTGCCGACAAAGTTAACATATAAATTGAGAGAAAAAACATAATAACCAAAAACATTTGAGCTAATGCCGTACTTTTAGTACTTTTGCACTATATATGTTCAAATAACACACACAGTGTCAATAAGTATTACAGATTTATCAATGAGTTACGGAACACAAACCGTACTCAACAATATAAGTTTCGACATAGGAGAGGGAGAAGTTGTTGGTTTTTTAGGGCCCAATGGTGCCGGTAAGACAACGACAATGAAAATTATTGCCGGTGCATTGTCGTACAAGAATGGCTCAGTAAAAGTTTGCGGAAAAGAAGTTTCGGATAATGAAATGAGTACCAGAGCATTGGTAGGCTATTTGCCAGAACATAATCCGTTATATTCAGAGATGTATGTGAAGGAGTATCTGAATTTTGTAGCAGAAACTCATGGAATTAAAAAAGAAAAAGAAAAACTTATTTCGGAACTGATTGACAAAGTAGGATTGCGCACTGAATTTCACAAAAAAATTGGTCAACTCTCAAAAGGATACCGGCAACGTGTAGGATTGGCTCAAGCCTTAATTCCGAACCCCAAAGTACTAATTCTGGATGAACCTACAACCGGTCTTGACCCAAATCAGCTGGAAGAAATACGTAATCTGATTCGAGAATTAGGCAAAGAACGAACCGTAATTCTAAGCACACATATCATGCAGGAAATCAAAGCAATATGTAACAGGGTGCTGATAATAAACAAAGGAGAAATTGTTGCCGACTATCCGGATATTGCAAAAATCAACCTATTTGACGAGAATCAGTTGCAGGTTGAAGTTGAGTTCATGAACGAAACAGAGATTACAGGAATTGACAATATTAACTCTGTCGCTCCGAAAGGAAATAATGTGTATATTGTTCTTGCTTCGACCGACATCAGAGCCGAACTGTTTGATTTTGCAGTAAAAACCAACAATAAAATACTGATGATTAAACCGGTAGAGAGAAGCATGGAAGAAGTTTTCAGGAGCTTAACAAGTTGAAATTGCATCTAAGCGCCTTTGCGTAAAATTAAAAAATGGAAGAAAATTTCGATATACGAAACAACCAAAAAGGTGAAAAAGAGTTTGAGAACGCTCTGCGCCCACTAACATTTTCGGACTTTCAGGGACAAAATAAAATTGTTGAAAATCTGAAAATCTTTGTTATGGCGGCACGTATGCGCACCGAATCGCTTGATCACGTATTGTTGCACGGACCTCCGGGGTTGGGAAAAACAACATTATCCAATATAATTGCCAATGAATTAAACGTTGGATTTAAGGTTACATCCGGGCCTGTTTTAGACAAACCCGGCGATTTGGCCGGTTTGCTTACAAGTCTTGAAACGAACGATGTGCTTTTTATCGACGAAATTCACCGCCTAAGCCCTATAGTGGAGGAATATCTGTATTCGGCGATGGAAGATTATCGGATTGACATAATGATAGATAAAGGCCCGAGTGCACGTTCAATACAACTTGACCTTAATCCATTTACATTAATTGGAGCAACTACCCGAAGTGGTTTACTAACGGCACCGCTTCGTGCCCGATTTGGAATAAATTGTCACTTCGAATATTATGATATTGAGGTTATTACAGGCATTATAAAACGTTCTGCAAGTTTGCTCGACGTGCCTATTGAACACGATGCAGCCGTGGAAATTGGTGGCCGAAGCCGAGGAACGCCGCGTATTGCCAATGCTTTGCTTCGGAGGGTTCGCGATTTTGCGCAGGTAAAAGGCAATGGTAAAATTGACATGGAAATAGCCCGCTATGCGCTTGAGGCTTTAAATATTGACAAATACGGGCTGGATGAAATAGACAATAAAATTCTGAACACTATAATTGATAAATTTAAAGGAGGGCCTGTAGGGCTAACTACAATAGCTACAGCTTTAGGCGAAGATGCCGGAACACTGGAGGAAGTGTACGAACCGTTTTTGATAAAAGAAGGTTTTATGAAGCGCACACCTCGTGGACGAGAAGTAACAGAGTTAGCCTATAAACATCTTGGAAAAATCAAACCCGGTGAGCAGGGAACACTTTTTTAGCACTACCCCAAACCCTTAATGTGGCTTTGGGAAATGCAAAAATACAATTTAAAGAAAAAATAAAAATACTAATATAATTCCCCTTTAGGGGTTAGGGGTTATGGAACACAAGTTATATATTTACAACACATTAAGCCGCAAAAAAGAACAATTTGTACCACTGCACGACAACAAAGTGGGTATGTATGTTTGCGGACCAACCGTTTACGGCGATGGACATTTAGGACACGCCCGCCCGGCGATTACATTCGATATCTTGTTTCGGTATTTAACACAGTTAGGTTATAAAGTGCGTTATGTACGTAACATTACCGACGTAGGTCATCTCGAAAACGATGCTGACAGTGGTGAAGATAAAATTGCAAAAAAAGCACGTCTCGACCAGTTGGAACCGATGGAAGTGGTCCAATATTATGTAAATCGCTACCACAAAGCTATGGAAGCTTTAAATGTATTACCACCAAGCATTGAACCACATGCATCAGGACATATCATGGAGCAAATTGAGTTTACACAAAAAATTCTCGATGCGGGTTTTGCTTACGAAAGTGAAGGATCGGTATATTTTGATGTTGAAAAATACAATAAATCGAATAATTACGGCATTCTATCGGGCCGAAATATTGATGATATGCTCGAAACCACCCGCGAACTTGATGGACAGAGTGAGAAACGACGCAGCGTGGATTTTGCTTTATGGAAAAAAGCTTCACCGGAGCACATTATGCGCTGGAAAGCACCCTGGAGCGAAGGTTTCCCGGGCTGGCACATGGAGTGTTCGGCTATGGGGACTAAATATCTGGGAGAAGAATTTGATATTCACGGTGGCGGCATGGATTTGATGTTCCCACACCACGAATGTGAAATTGCACAAAATAAAGCCGGATTAGGGAAAGACAGTGTAAAATACTGGATGCACAACAATATGATAACCATCAACGGACAGAAGATGGGCAAATCTTTAGGCAACTTTATTACCTTAGATGAGTTTTTCACCGGCAATCATGCGTTATTAACTCAACCATTTAGCCCTATGACTGTGCGATTCTTTATTCTACAGGCACACTACAGAAGCACGGTAGATTTTAGCAGCTCTGCTCTGGAAGCGTCAGAGAAAGGATTGAGTCGTTTGATGGAAGGCTATGCCCGTTTGCAAAAACTGACTGCTTCTGCTGCTTCTTCAGTTGAAACTGCCGGTTTAAGAGCTAAATGTGAGGAGGCTATGAATGACGACCTGAATACGCCGATAGTTATTTCGCATTTGTTTGATGCTTTGCGCGCAATAAACCTTGTACACGACGGCAAAGAAACAATCAGCGCTGTTGATTTAGAAGAATTAAAATCTGTTTTTGCACTTTACATTGAAGAAATTCTTGGTTTAAAATCTGAATCAGAAGTATCAACAGGAAATGATGCATACAAAAAGGCCATCGATTTGCTTCTTAATATACGTCTTGATGCTAAACGCAATAAAGACTGGGCAACCAGCGATAAAATCCGCAATGAACTGACAGCTCTTGGCTTCGAAATTAAAGATACCAAGGATGGGTTTGAGTGGAAGATATAAAATATTGTGCATGAGATAACATCCATCGAAAGCCGGAGGAGAAATTATTCTATACCAATCTGAAAATTCTACTCAACATGAATTGAGAATAGAAGATGAAACAGTTTGGCTTTCGCTTAATCAAATAAGTGATTTATTCGAACGTGATGAAACCGAACTAATAAATAAAATTCAATATTTACTAAAGAACCACCTCAAAATTCCCTTTAAGGGTTAGGGGTCAGATAAAAAATGGAAACTACCAGACAACAAAAAATAGCAAGAATGCTGCAGAAAGAATTAGGAGAAATCTTTTTGCTTTATGCCCGTAAACTTCAGGGTACATTAATTACTGTAACCGGCGTACGGGTAAGCCCTGACTTAGGTGTGGTGCATGTACATTTAAGCGTATTCCCGAGCGAAAAAGCCAATTCTGTTTTGGAACAGGTAAAAACCGACAGTAAAGCGTTGCGTTTTGATTTAGGCAAAAGAGTACGTCATCAGTTACGTATTGTACCAGAATTGTTTTATCATGTAGACGATTCTCTGGATTATATCGAGAACATTGAACGACTTTTGAAACAAGATCCACCATCGCCTCTGAGTGAGAACGATGATAACGAAAATGGATTATAATAATTAAGTTGCACAGATGTCGCAAAACATTGGTTTTTCTTTACGCATTGCCCGTCGATATTTATTTTCAAAGAAATCGCACAATGCCATAAATGTAATTTCAGCTCTATCAGTGTTTGGTGTGGCTGTAGGCACTATGGCATTGGTCATCGTTTTGTCGGTGTTTAATGGTTTTGGTGGATTGATATCCAACATGTTTTCGTCTTTCGACCCTGAATTACGTATCACATCGGTGGAGGGTAAAAACTTCGATATTTCAGCTTCAGAAATTCAGACACTGAAAAAACACAAATCAATTGCCGTTTTTACGGAAGTTGTTGAAGAGAATGCCCTTTTGCGATTTAAAGATAAACAGTTGCCAGCCACTATCCGGGGAGTAAATCAGAATTTCGTGGAACTCACACGAATAGACTCGCTGATTTACGATGGCGTATTTCAGCTACACGACGGGGCTTTTGAACGCTCGGTAGTGGGCATTGGTATTGCCGGAAGTATGGGATTAAGTCCGCACTTTATAGATCCACTGTATATTTACGCACCAAAACGCGGCGGCAAAATTAATTTATTACGACCCGACCAAAGCTTTAACCAGTCAACTACATTTGTATCCGGGATATTCACAACCATGCAAGGGCAGTACGACGAAAAATACGTAATTGTATCGATAAATTTAGCCCGCGAGCTATTTGAATACGAACCCACAAAAGTGACAGCTGTTTACCTGAAAATTAAACGAAATGTTGATTTAAAGAAAACACAATCCGAGTTGGCAAATATTATCGGTAAGAAATACGAAATTAAAGACCGTTACGAACAACAGGAAAGCTTTTTCAAAATTGTAAAAATTGAAAAATGGATGACTTACCTGATTCTGAGTTTCATATTATTAATCGCCAGTTTTAATATAATCGGCTCACTGTCAATGCTGATTATCGACAAAAAAAACGATATTAAAACGCTTGAAAGTCTTGGAGCTGAGAAAAAACTTATCAGACGCATATTCCTTTTCGAAGGTTGGTTAATTTCTATAACCGGTGCAATTATTGGTGTTAGTTTAGGAACTATCATCTGTAAAGTTCAGGAATATTACGGTTTAATAAAACTTGGACCCGGCTTTGTAGTTGATGTATATCCGGTAATTACTAACGTCAGTGATATTTTACTGATTATAAGCACTGTACTAATTATGGGATTTGTAGCAGCATGGTATCCGGTTCGGTATATCAAATAAAAACACTATCTTTGCAGCAAATATTTGCACCCGCATTATCGATTTGTGAAAATCGGTAGTGACACAGAAAATGGTATGTAAATATCTGAATTTAATTAGATATACAAAAAAACAATGGGAAATATTGTAGCAATTGTAGGTCGTCCGAATGTAGGAAAATCGACCTTATTTAACAGACTAACCAAGAGTAGAAAAGCCATCGTAAACGATGAAGCAGGAACCACACGCGACCGACAGTACGGAAAATCGGAATGGGAAGGACGCGAATTTTCAATAATAGATACAGGAGGATGGGTAATAAACTCGTCGGATGTATTTGAAGGTGAAATAAAACGACACGTAGTACTGGCCATTGAAGAAGCAGATGTAATTTTGTTTTTAGTGGATATACAAAATGGTATTACCGATTACGATTTGGAAGTAGCAAGCATCCTGCGCCGAACATCAAAACCAGTATTACTGGTAAGTAATAAAGCCGATACTTTTGAATGGCAATACAGCGCAGCTGAGTTTTATAAACTCGGACTGGGTGAGCCTTTTATGATTTCAGCACTAAACGGACTGGGTACTGGCGACTTAATGGATAAGCTACTCACCTACTTTAAGGCCGATGTAGTTGAAGACATTGATGATGAATTGCCGCGTATAGCCATTGTAGGAAGACCTAATGCCGGAAAATCGTCGATGCTAAATGCATTTTTAGATGAGGAACGCTCCATAGTTACCGACATAGCTGGCACCACGCGCGATGCCATATATACCCGATTCAACAAATTCGGACACGATTTTTATCTGGTTGACACAGCAGGTATTCGCAAAAAAGCCAAAGTCAACGAGGATTTGGAATACTACTCGGTAGTAAGGGCCATCAGAGCCATAGAAAACTCCGACGTATGTATACTTATGGTTGATGCTACAAGAGGTGTGGAAAGTCAGGATCTGAACATTTTCTCGCTTATTCAAAAAAACCGCAAAGGACTTGTTGTGGTGGTAAACAAATGGGATTTGGTTGAAAATAAAGAAGCAAATGATATCAAAAATATTGAAAAATCGATACGTGAAAGATTGGCCCCGTTCACCGATTTTCCAATTATTTTCACTTCGGTTGTCACTAAACAGCGTTTGCTTAAAGTGATTGAAACTGCGGCAAAGGTTTACGAAAACAAATTCCGCAAAGTACCAACAGCCAAGTTAAACGAATATTTATTGCCGGCAATTGAGAACTATCCTCCGCCCGCACTAAAAGGGAAATACATACGCATAAAATATGTAACCCAATTACCCAACACCTATGTACCAACATTTGTGTTTTTCGCAAACCTGCCTCAGTATGTAAAAGACCCTTATAAAAGGTTTCTTGAAAACAAAATCAGAGCCAAGTACGAATTTACCGGAACACCAATTCAGATTTTCATCCGTCAAAAATAATGAAAAGCTGTGCTACAAAAGCACAGCTTTTTTGTTATATAGCAAGGAAGCAGTAAAAGCAATCACGGAAAAAATATTATCTTTGCAATAGAGCAAAACAATATTAAGCATGCTACGTCAACAGTTACAACAAAAACTCCAACAAAAATTATCGCCTGCGCAAATACAGGTGATTAAAATGCTCGAAGTACCTACTTTGGAACTGGAAGAACGTATACGCCAGGAACTGGAGGAGAATCCGGCTTTGGAAGAAGGGATGGAACAGGATGCCGATGCAACAGATGCTGACATGGAATTTGGGAACGATGAGGGAGGTAATAACGACGATTTTGACCCCGAAGAGTACATGATGGACGATGACATTCCTGATTACAAAATGAATATCAACAACTTATCGAAAGATGATAAGCGTGAAGATATTCCGTTTTCGGCGGGAATGACATTTCACGAAGCCCTGATTGACCAATTGGGTCTGCTTCAACTCACGGAACATCAACACATGCTGGCCGAATATGTAATTGGCAATATCGACGACGAAGGTTACCTTCGCCGTTCAGCCGAATCCATGGTGGACGATATAGTTTTTCAGGCGGGCATTCAAACTACCGACGAAGAAATGTTGCACATCATTGAGTTGGTGCGCCAATTCGACCCTCCGGGAGTGGGTGCTACCACCTTACAGGAATGTTTGCTGTTACAACTCAAACGTAAAACCCCAACTCCCGACATACGTATTACCGAACAAATTATAAAAGACTATTTCGAAGAATTCTCGAAAAAGCATTATGATAAAATAACCAGAGCTCTGGATATTGACGATGAACAGTTGAAAAAGGTAATAACCGAAATTACCCGACTCAACCCCAAACCCGGGAATGCCTGGGGAGGCAATATACTCGAAAAATCAATGTCGACCATAGTGCCTGATTTCATACTGGAGACAGAAGGCCGACAGTTAACCGTGCATCTTAACAACAGCAACGTGCCAGAGTTGAGAGTGAACAGCACCTATAACGATATGTTTCAGGATTATGCCTCGAACAAAAAAAATCAATCGCGCGAAATGAAAGACGCTGTACTTTTTGTAAAACAAAAGATTGATGCTGCGCGTTGGTTTATTGATGCAATTAAACAGCGTCAGCAGACTTTACTCACTACAATGACAGCAATAGTGGAGTTTCAGAAAGAGTTTTTCATTGAGGGAGATGACACTTTTCTGAAACCTATGATTTTAAAAGACATAGCTGATATTACCGGATACGATATTTCCACCATTTCGAGAGTAAGTAATAGTAAATACATACAAACAGAGTTCGGGGTCTATCCAGTGAAGTACTTTTTTTCAGAATCGATGACCAACGATGCCGGTGAAGAAGTTTCAACGCGTGAAATCAAGAAAATTCTGGAAGATTGTATTGACAATGAAAACAAACAAAAACCGCTGAACGACGATGCATTGGTGGATGTACTTAAAGAAAAAGGATATATAATTGCCCGCAGAACAGTAGCTAAATACAGAGAACAACTAAATATACCCGTGGCACGATTAAGAAAGGAAATTTAATATGCGTAAATTTTACAACATAGTCTCATTTGTTTTTCAACCTCTGTTGATGCCAACTTTTGGCATGGCTATGTTGATAAGTATGAATTTTTTTGATGTTATTCCATTGGTGTGGAGAATTGTAGCTATTTTTGGCACATTTCTTTTTACAGGATTAATGCCTGCAGCACCAATATTGATAATGCTTAAAAGAGGTGGTGTTTCCGATTTGTTTATATCAAAACGCGAGCAACGCACCATGCCTTATGTATTCTCAATCATATCGTATGCATTTTGGGCGCTGTTTTTATTTCGGGTTTTAAAATTACCTATGTTTATGGTAGGTATGGGCATAGGCACTACACTATCCATTTTAGTGATTACGCTCGTAAATCTGAAATGGAAAATATCGGCACACATGTCGGGTATTGGTGGTTTGGCCGGAGGAATTTTCGGAATCAGCTACCGTATGGCATATAATCCTTTGTGGTTACTCATACTGATACTGGCTGTATCAGCACTTGTGGCCCTTTCGCGTATCGAACTAAAGGCACACACGCCTCTACAAACTTTAGGCGGTTTTTCTGTTGGTTTTTTCTGTGTATTTATCCCTTGTTTTTTTCTCTGATTAATTTATTTCAGTAATTCTGAAATCAGAAAATAGCGACGCTCGTCCGGCCATTACACGTAAACCTATTCTGCCTTCGTGAATGTACGGGAAGGATGAAGTGTTCCATTTGTAAATTTCAGAATGGTTTGCATCTGAAACCCTCATCCAGATATCTTCGTTATAGCGTATTATGGTGATATGGCATTGATTGCCTGTACGAAAAAAACCTGTACGGGCATATTCCGGTAATATTTCCGTATTTTTCAAGCCGTTTTTTGTTTCGGGCATATACCTCCTGGCACGTATATAATCGTTGTTTTCGTAAATATTGTCATTCTCGTAAGCTGCAAAACTTATGTGATAGGCATTCATATGGTCGAAATACCATCGCATAGCAGGGATTGTACGTAGCTCCTGCCATTTTTGAATATCAGTATCGTATTTATCATGACCACTGCCATTGGCAAACAAGTAAACGATATTTACAAATCGTGTTTCGGTATCAAGTTTTACAAAATCAAAATCAATCCGGATATTGCCTTTCATTTTTTGCCATGTCCATAAAACACTGTGTCCGCTATCTACTGTATTCACGTTTCCCGCTTTAAACATCAAACCTTCGGATGTATTTTTCAGAATAGCTAATTTACCATCGAGAAACCATTTTTTTTGCCATGAGCTTTTAAAATCATCCGCAAAAAGCACTTTCCCGGTTTTTCTGAGCAAGGTATCAAAAGCTAGTTTATCCTGCTGTTGTTGAGGCATTTTATCACCAATCAACCGAAGCATAAACAGAGCATTTAAGCTCCACTGAGCAGCTCCGTTTGTACTCACACGTTCGTTTTCGACGACAGTATTTAATGAATTCACTCCGCTTACTGTCTTGTTTCCAAAAAGTGGATTTATCGACAAATCATCCGTTTTTAATGCGTTTCTATCGGCTAACAATTCGCGCCAGGCACGTAGAGCCATATCATCATCGTTCAACTCATTGGCTGCAAAGGCGGTAAGACGTGGGGTTCGGAAATTAAAATCGCCCCACGATTTTGTTTTTTCCGTCCGACTGGGTGCTGATTTATCCAGACTATAATATTTGCAGTAATCAATAAATGTAGTTTTGAATGGCTTATAATCAATCATTTCGAACATTTCGCTGAGAAATTCGAAACCGCCCATGATTGTGGCCAAATGATTATTATTAGTACGTCCCTTCGGCCCATCGTACCAGAGTTTATTCGTTTCAGGATCGTAACTCAGGCCATTGGGACCTGTAAACAAATTATCGGGCAATTGAGAAAGCGACTTTAAGCCAACCATAATTTTATCACGGTACACCGTATTACCGGTTCTCTCCCACTCTGTCATCCAGTTAGCAGCCAATGCCAACCAATCGGGTCCCCAGCGTAAACGCATTGGACCATTATACGGAAATTTTTCGCGTGGTTGCGCAATGCGTAAAGGTTCAAACTTAACCAGCGATTTTTCCACATCCAGTGCTTCGCGCATCAGATCGCCACTTCTTTCATCGGTGGTAAGGTAATAATAAAAACGCTTCCACATAGCCTGTCCGATACGGGCTTCCTTTGAACCGCAACCCCAATGTGACACATTGTGACGCGTACCAAGTCCTTTCATTTCACCCAAATGATATGCATCCACTTCGGAAGTGTGACGGGTCATGGCTTCGGCCATCCTGAAAATATCGGCACGCCCGGTACGTAGAAAAGAATACCACAACCAGTTATTGGGTGCCAATTCGGTATTATCCCATGCAAAACCACCAACGTCGTATTTCCAGACATGCCTTACCGGGTCGTAAGTATGCATTACATCGCCATAATTCCAGAATCCATACCAATGTCGTTGATCAATACTCTTTTTGTAATAGTCAATAAGACTGTCCAGTCTATTTTCAATAGAAGATTTGAGCGGCGTTGATCTATCGGGTAAACTCCATTTGCCAAACGCATTGACTGACTGCAAATAAACCGGTTCGGGCAGTAATACGGGGGGCTGTTGATTCAACCCGGCAAAAGTTACACATTTTTGCTTTGTTGGTAGCTCTGTAAATGGAAACAACATTAATTCATTGGTACGGGCAATGCCATAAGGTGTGCTTAAACCCGGCTGTACATCTTCGTAAGTCGCATTCAAATCATGTGCTATCGTATCGTAATGCCGCATGTCCATAGCAGCAGCATCGGGCGACCAAAACCAAAGCTTCATTTGCGCCAATGACGAATTTGCATTATTCACTTCGAGCGATGCCGGATATGATTGCCAAAAATCACGCAACGCCACTGCCATTCCACCTTTGTTATCGCCAAGCATAGCAAAACCTGAAGAGCGCGTGCCATCGTCGGCATGTACCCAGGCACTGGCATCGTTTGTGCGCTTCAGAATACTAAATCCATTCGGGTTGATTTGCACTAATTTAAAGTCGTTCCAATTGGGAAAGTTTGAGAAATAAGCATAGGCAAGTGAATCATCGGGAAGGATTTCCGGTAAAGCCAGTCCATCAAACTGTTTCTGAGGAAGCGAGTTATCACCCTTATAAACAAAGGGATATCGTCCTGAAAGCGGTTTTACTGTTTCGCTCCACAAACCATTTGCTCCTGAAAAACGAACATGCCTGTTGTGCGGCTGACTTTCAAGGGGCACGTCGAACACAACACCTATCGACTTCAAAAAATCAGTTTTCTCATTCAGATTGTATATAAATGAATGAACCATTTTAATTTGTTCAGACTGATAAAAAAAATACAATCGCACGCTAAAAGGCAGAATGCGAATATTTGATTTGTTTTGGTACGTTCCGGTTATCTTTAACACAGCTCTTACAGGTCCGCATTGTTCAACAATTACAGAATCAATACAACTTTTATAGCTCTCAATACTGGTTAAATTGACTTCCGGATGTTTCTCTACCGCACATTCAAGATATGCGCTTTGCAGCAACTGATGTAAGTCATTGCTTTTAATTTGCAAAAATGATTTTCCTGTTTTGTGTACTTCGCAGCTATATTTACCATTCCTTACAATTACTTTATCCGCCAAAGTTTCAACCTGTATATACCCGGAACTGATTTTTACGGCCGATTTGGTTAAGAAAAATGCTGTAGATGGATTTACAACTGAGGCAAAGCCCATCCATTTGACACTTCCATCGGGCCAATAAGCCATAGGCCACTGCTGAAGCGGATATTCGTTTCCGTCGGTGTCTGTCAGTACAAAATTACGGGTAACCGAAACGGCTGATTTTTCGAATGGAACACCAAAACTAACAGGCGAAGCAGCCGAAGGTACTTTGCCAATCCAGCTTAATTTAACAGAATTGGCAGCACCAGTTACAAGCACTATTTGTAATAGAAGTAAAATTGCAACAAGCCGATTGCACATATACAGGCGATTTTATTCTTTGATAATCTTTTTAGAAGTCACTTTATCGTCGATTCGCATTTGCATCATGTATACGCCTTTTGGCAAATCACTTAAATTCAGTTCAAGGTATTGTTGATTTGAAAAAGCCTCAGAATGAACAGTTTTCCCCACTAAATCAGATACCGTTACAGCAACATCGGGAGCATTATTTTCCAGATGAATATTTAATACACCTTTGCAGGGAACCGGAAAGATTTTAGCATTTACTTCCACATTTTTCACTCCTGTAAGTGTTTTCACAGCAATAACTCCATCGGAATTGAATTTAGATAAATCCCATTCCAGTCCATCAGCCGGAGTAGCCGGTATGATTTGAGCCGGCAAACCTACTATATTACCATTCAATATTTTAAATGTATCGCCTGCGGCAAAAAGCGTTGAATTAACCGGATTCATCTCCAGATTTCCATTGAAACTAATGCCGGATGAAGAAGACAGAACATCCGTTTTTGCGTTCATTTTATCAATATCAATCACCAGAACAGAACCAGAATATAAATTAATCTGGTTAGCTACAGTAAAAGTACCAACCCCGTTTCCGGGTTGAATTATAGCACCATCATATGCATTTAAAACGCCTGATATACTCCCTGAGCCAGAAATTGTTCCATCTGTCTGAATTTCAACATCGCCGGTACCTAATCCGCTTCCCGTGCTGTTATTCACCATCAATGTACCTGAAACAATCGATGTTCCACCTGAGAAAGTATTGGCATTCGTAAGCGTCCAGGTACCCAAACCGGTTTTTAGAATACCAGCTTTCGCTCCTGTACCACTCACCTGTGTATCCGTAATTTTACCATTAAATGTTGAATTAGCATCGCGTGCACCTACTTCCCATATTACAGTACAAGCACCTGTGCCACCTGCGCCAAGAACTGCATTTGCACTACCGGTAAGGTCGCCTATTGGTACAATCACATTCGATGTAACAGGATACATCATTGTAACCAGGCTACTTAAATTAATCTTTGCCTTCGGAAATCCTTTTGTATTGTATACCTTAAAAAAACCACCATCGGCATCGGTAGTTATATTCAGAGTTCCTTCAAATTGAGATGCATCCGAAGCTAAAATCTGACTAGTATATGCTGTATAATAGTTTAAAGTTCCGGATCCGGATAGAGTACCATTAATCAATGAATTACCATCAGTAATAATACTCGCATTTGCACCCGCTGCCACAAATAGTTTCCAGTTAGAAGTATTAGAAGTGGTACGACTATCAAACATGGAAATGGCTCCGTACTGTAATATTATGCTATCGGTGCTGAGAGCCGAAGTATTCGCCACATCGGACGTAAAAACGACTGAACCTGCTTTAATTGTTGTACTGCCGGTATATGTATTATTTGATGAAAAACTAATACGCCCATTCCCTTCTTTTACAAAGTTACCAGTTCCGGTTAGTTTCCCCGACATTGTAAGAACTGAAGAAGCATTGGTAACCGACAATGTACCCCCGTTTGCAGACAAAGTGATACTTCTGTCGGTAGAAGCCGAGACACCAATATAACTTAACTTACCTCCATTTAATTCAATATTTGTTGAAGAACTTGTAGCTGCACCGATTGGCGAAGCGATTCCACCGTTTGTAATTGTGGCAAATTCAATTGTGCCATTATTGACAATTGTTTTGCCTGTATATTTATTTGAATTATATAACGTTAACTTGCCGGAGCCGTTTTTAGTGAGTTTTGCGGTTCCATCAATTGCTCCGATTCCTGAAATCGAATAATTGTCAGTATTATCAAACAAAATGGATGCAGGTTTAACCGTCTCGCTAAGTATTACCGTTTTCACAGCTGCATTGTCATTGAATAATACGGAGTCGTTTGCAATAAAAACTTTAGCCACATCATCCAGTTTCCAGTTCAAAGTGGAATTATTGTCCCACTTAGTATCTACTGCTCCAGTCCACTCTAAAAATGAAGGCTCAGTTACTGTAAGAACAACTTTCCCCGATTGATTTTGGATGTTATAACTCAGGTAAGCTGGTATTCCTGTAACTTTGGTCTTTGTTATGTCGCCTGTTATTGTACCCGTACACTCAAACAATGTATATTTTCCCTTTGGCAAACTACCTCCTGAAGTGGAAATTGCAATAATTGAAGTAGATGAAATCGTCCAGTTTCCCTGAATGATTACCGAATCGTGTGCAGAAACGACGGCAGTATTTACCATAAAATCCAGTTCGTACGTGCGGTTTCCCGACTCTATCAGATTACCGGAGATTCGCAGTGTACCTACTGTACCCGCCTGACTGCCGGGAGCTAAAATAGTATTGGTATTTAACATAACATTTTTGCCAAATACGCCACTCCCACCTAATTTTGAAAAGCCATATACTGAAACATTGCTTTCGGAAAGGTTTCCATTGTTGTATAATTCACTCTCCCACACCGAAGTAGAGCCAGAATAAGAATTATTATTGTTCAGAGTTAGTTTTCCGACTCCTTTTTTCATTAGTTGCATTGTACCTGTCAGTTCCCCTACTCCATTTAATAATACATTGTAAGGAGAGTTTACTTTTACTGACTGAGGACTCAGGTTTTCTACAACATTTAAGGTTGCATCGGCTCCTGAAGTAATATCAAAAAGAACAGCTTCTCCATTTTTGAAATTCGTCTGATTATTCACACTATCAGTCCAGCCCACAGTTGTATTATTATCCCAGACGCCCGCATTTTTCCATCTCTTTTCATTAAAATAAGTATCGGAAACAGGTGCCACATCCATATCGTCGCCCACATAAAAACCTACATGCGGAGGTTGATTATAAGCAGTATTCTGCCAGGTAATACCAGCCCTGTACACCGCATCCTGCATCAGGGTATACATCCGATAATTGGTAGGAATGGCAGTTGTGAAGATACGTAAACGAGTATTATCGTCGGTTCTTAATATTAATTCCTCTCTCCAATCGCCCAATATATCAGCCGAGAGACATGGGTTTGATTTTGTACCATTTACAGAGCTACATCCTGTAGCCGACAAAAGAGCACCAACTCCATATTTTGTAATTGTATTACCATCAAGCATTTCATCCTGCAAATCGCCATCCCAGTATATCCTGAAATTCATTGAACCCTTTGTGGAACTTAACACCGAACCTGTTTTGGACATTGCTCCGGGCCCATGCGCACTCCACATTTCAAAACCTCTGTTTCCTCCTATTACATTTGCAGCCAAACCTCTCCCGTTATCGGTACCTGTATAAGTTCCCCAAATAATAACCCCGGTTTTAGCATCGTGCATTTCCTCGCCATAAGCCGCACCTGTTTCCTCATGTACATCCCACACTTCAAGTCCTTTGCGGTCCGGGTTTAAATCAGTAAGATGCATAGCGTCGCCATGTCCGAGACCGGTACGATACATAAATTTCCCATCATCGTTTACAGCGCCTGCTCCCCAAATAATTTCATCCTTTCCGTCGTTATCCACATCGCCAATACTCAGGTTATGATTTCCCTGCCCATACAAACCCACTCCTGAAGTAGTACCGGAATCGTAAAGCCAGCGATTGGTTAGTGTGCCATTTCGATAATCCCAAGCGGCAATTGTAGCCCGTGTATAATAGCCGCGACACATGATTATTGAAGGTAATTTCCCATCAAGATAGGCCGAACCGGCTAAAAATCTGTCGACGCGGTTACCATAACTATCGCCCCACGACGAAACAGTACCTCGGGCAGGATTATAAGCAGCTGTTGCCAATTCTTCGCCCGTCAAGCCGCTGAACACTGTCAGATATTCGGGTCCTGATAAGATATATCCGCTTGTATTGCGGTAATCGGTAGTGTGAGATGCTAAAGCAGCAGGCCCTTTTGATATGTAATTTCCCTTTCCATCTTTGGTTCCGGGAGCTGTTTTACACGCTATTTCAGCTTTTCCATCGCCATCATAATCGGCTACCTGAAATTGCGTATAATGAGCTCCGGCTCTGATATTTTTACCCAAATCAATGCGACATAAATGCGTACCATCGATTTTATACACATCAATAAACACATTGCCTGTATATCCGGATTGTGAATTATCTTTTGCATTGGATGGGTCCCACTTCAGAACAATTTCAAATTCACCATCACCATCCACATCACCCGTGCTACAATCGCCCGGCGAATATGTACAGGTAGTTGCATCGGGCATAGTCATTGAAGCCGGCACCGACAATACAATATCTTTGTAATTTGAAGTCCACGGAGTTATAGTTTGTGACTCTCCTGTTTCAACACCATTAACCACCGTTTTTAAAGTATAATTTACCGTAGTTATTTCACTATCGGTGTAGTTAGTGGATGTTGTAATAGGCGAAGCATTAATTTTGGAGCCATTTTTATAAATATTAAAGGCCACATTATCGGGATCGGAGCCCAAAAGACGCCACGATAAGAAAACCTGAGCAGCATTAACCCTGACAGCTACCAATCCGCGATTGAGACGTTCGGAAACACGCTGCGAGAAAATTGACGTGGAAAAGAAGAATAAAATGCAAATAAGTATTGCCTGTGCTTTTTTCATTTAGATAATTATTGATATAACTATACAAAATAACAAAAAAATCAGCAGGCAATAAATAGAATAATGTACCTATAGCATGTGCTATAGTTCAGTTTACCACTAAAAACGACTCTGGTTTACAGCAGAGACATTGTAAGTCTCTGATTTTTGTGTATTAAACTTTGTAATATAATATTCGTTACTCTTGATTGATTCACAAGCAACCCCTTTCACCTGTACAGGCACTTTAGTTATAATACAACAGGGTTCACCTGCATTTGAACGAATGGATGCAGCACTTAGTTTCCCGGATTTCCAGCTTATATTAATTTCAAAATTACCACGTGCTTTGAGTCCGCAAATTTCGCCATCAGTCCACGCATCGGGCAATGCCGGCAACAATCTGATTTCGGTGTCGGACGACTGTAACAACATTTCGGCTACTGCAGCCGTACCTCCAAAATTACCATCAATCTGAAAAGGAGGATGTGCATCAAACAAATTGGGATATGTACCTCCTCCGGTTTTTTTATCCGAACCGGTATACTTGTCGGGGTCGACATACCGAAGCAACTCACGGAACATTTTATAGGCTCTGTTACCATCCCATAGTCGCGCCCACAAATTAATACGCCATCCCTTTGACCAACCGGTGGTTTCGTCGCCTTTTATTTCGAGCGTATTGCGGCAGGCATCAGCAAGACCTTTGGAGGTGGCAGGCGAAATATGATTGCCCGGGAACAAGCCGAACAAATGCGATTGATGCCGGTGTTTCGGGTCTTCATCATCCCAGTCGAAATACCATTCCTGCAACTGACCTTTTCTTCCAATCTTGTAGGGCTGAAGCCTGTCGAGAGTTTGTTCCATTTTTCCTCTGAATTCCTCATCCTCTTCGAGCACTTTCGATGCCTTAATGGTTTGTATCAGGCACTCCCGAATCATTGCCAAATCAGCAGCACCTCCATACATGGTAGCACCTATAAACCCGTCGGGAGCACGGTATCTGTTTTCGGGCGAAGTGGAAGGCGATGTATACAAATACCCATCCTTTGATTCGACCAACCAGTCCATGCAAAACTCAGCTGCCCCTTTCATTAGCGGATAAGCAGTAGCCTTCAGGTATTGTTTATCCTGACTAAATAAATAATGCTCCCACAAATGTGTACTTAACCATGCACCACCCATATTCCAGTTAGCCCACGATGGGTCGCCTTCGCCAAAATGACCTACAGGATTTGTCATAGCCCAGATATCCGAGTTATGAGCTACTACCCAGCCATCGCAGCCGTAAAAGGTTTTTGCTGTAACATTGCCGGTTTTGGCCAAATTGGCGATAAAACCAAGAAGTGGCCTGTGCATTTCCGATAAGTTACAGGTTTCGGCTGGCCAATAATTTTCTTCTACATTAATATTAGTAGTATAGTTACTGCTCCATGGTGGTCGCATGTATGGATTCCAGATTCCCTGCAAATTGGCGGGTACTTCGGGCGTACGCGAAGAAGCAATTAACAGATAACGACCGAAATTAAAATACAACTCCTCCAGTTTTTTATCTTCTTTCCCTAAAGCATAACGTTTAAGTCGCTCATTTGTGGGCATATCAGTTGCATCAGAATGTCCCAAATTCAGTTTTACGCGATTGTAAAACGAAGAATAGTCGGCTATATGTTTTTTTCTTATCTGACCAGGCGATTTTGAAAGCGCTTTTTTCAGTTGCGATTCAGCAATCTGTGAATTATTTTTCCCTTCAGTGGCCGGGTTTTTATCAAAACCATTAAAACTGGTTGCAATGGAGACATAAATGGTCACCTTATTTGCATTTCTTATTTCAAGAGTACTATCAGTAGTCTGCACTGTCCCTTTTTGTGTTTTAATTTTAAACACAGATGTAAATCGTGTACCTTTTGCCGGGTCGAACCGAATTGGATTATCCACCCGACGATAACTTGGAGCGCAAAAATAAGGTGCGTAACCATCGGCTTTCAGGCAATCTCCATCGGATGATAAAGTGTATTTTAATTCGCTGTTAAATAACAAATCAAAGGAAACAGCATTTTTCTGATTTGCCTGAAGAGTAATTACCATTATCTGGTCAGGATAAGAAATGTAATATTCTCGACTAAACTCAATGCCATTCGAATTGTATTTTACATTAGAGATTGCCGTTGACAAATCCAGTTCACGGTAATAATTTGTAGCTCGCTCATGCGAAAACTTCAAACGCATGGTTCCAAGTGGCGCGTAGGATTGCGAGAAAGAACCCTGAAGTTTTCGATGTAACTTTTCCGCTGCGGGGTAATCTTCCTTATGCAGGGCATCTCTGATAGCAGGTACAAAAGTATATGCTTCGGGATTCATGGCAGGATTAACCGGTTCGCCTGTCCACAATGTGGCATCGTTCAAGAAGATGATATCTTCATTAACTCCTCCAAAAACGGTAGCGCCCATTTTTCCGTTTCCAAGCACAAGGGCTTCTTCAAAAAATGTGGCCGGTTTATCAAAAAAGATTCGTGATGAAGACTGTGCTGAAATATCTGTTCCTAAAAAAAACAGAAAACTGACAAATAGTACGGCAACTTTACTGTGCATAAAATATATAGATTTTTAGTTAATTTATACTTAGAGCGTATTTTGCAAAGATAATCCCGATTTTAAAACATTTACATATTAAAATGTACAAAAAACGGGTAGGAATTGATTTTAAAATGTATTTTAGCGCACTGAAAAGATTACAGGCAAACGAATCTGTCGTCATATGTTATTGTAAGAATGCTCGTTAAACAATAAAAAAAATAATGTCGCGAAAATCGGCATTTTCAGTTCATAGTTTTAGTTTTTTTAAGCATGTATATATTTCTATGTATTTGTACAATATAACAAACAGTGCGTTTTGGGGTAGTTGTATATTTGCAATGTTTAAAACAAGCTAAAAACTGCTGGTATAAATTTATTTTTTACCTTAAAATTTCATTCAATGAAAAGATTGACAAAACTTTCTCTAGTCTTGTCCATTGCACTTGCCTTCGTAGCATCCTGCACCGACAAGTATGATTATTACGACAGACCATCGTGGCTCGAACCTCCCATTTATGAGGTTTTAAAAAAAGAAGGCCGGTTTACCAATTACCTCAAATGTGTCGACAGAACACTTTATGCTCCTGCGTTGAAGTCAAGCGGGCTATACACCATTTTTGCTCCAAACGATGATGCCTTTGCCGCTTTTTTAACCAGCAAAGGATATAATTCTGTTGATGCAATTCCTGACAGCTTAGTAAATCAGTTGGTGAGTTATTCAATAGTTTACAACAACTACACATACAATCACCTGAGCGACATTTTGAGTGGTGGATGGGATTCGCTTGCAAGTATTCGCAAAAAAACCACATTCTACAAATCAATCTATCGTAAAAAATATCAGAACGATTCAATATGGGTATACGACTTGCCCGGCTTATCAACATCGTTGGGTACCACTGTAGAGCAAAACTTTAAATACGTACCTCTGTATATGAAACGTGTTTTCGAAAGTAACCGTACTTCGGAACAAGCCGCTGCCGACTATGGTATGTTTTACAGCACACCCTACACCGGCGAAAACGTGCAGAGTGCTACTATAAAAACAAAAGATATGATGGCCGAAAATGGAGTAATACATGAAATTGATAATGTATTAGAGCCATTACCAAATTTAGAAAACTTACTAAATAACGAATCGGATTTTTCAAAATTTAACTCCCTGATAAATATGAAAGGGAGCACCGGTGCATATTACTTTATCAATTACACTTATAACAGCATGCTAACGGAGTATTATCGTACAGCATTTCCGAACAAAAATATTGATAAAGTTTATTTTAAATACTACAACGGACTAACCTTTAATTTGGGTGGTGAACGATATGGTACTTCTATGAGTGACTCCGAAAAAGGCGGATTCACCGTTTTTGCTCCAAACAATACCGCTGTTGATAAATTTTACAATGAAAAATTAAAAGATTACTTCCCAAATGGTATTGAAACTGTATCGTCGGAAGCTCTAAATTATTTCATTACCGCACAAATGGTAGATGAACTTGTTTGGCCCGGCGACTATAAGGGTAGTATGAACTCATTAGGAGAGTTCCTGAACGGTAAAGGTAACAGGGGCGACGAATTTGACCAAAGCAAATACTCGAAACTTACACCTGCCAGCAATGGTTTATTCTATGGTTCGAACGACTACATTAAGAGTCGCTACTTCGAAACAGTATTTACCGACATATTATTAAGTCCATCAAACACACTATTGAATTCAGCATTTAAAGAGTATTTTGAAACAACGCTTAAAGAAGAGTTATTAAAATGCGAGCTAAACGGATATACACAGGAAAACTACACAGTATTACTTCCATCGGATGAACTTTTGGCAGCTGATGGCTTTTACTGGACATGGTTATCTGCATCGAATAAATATGGTTTTGCACATACTTACTCAGGTAGTGCACAGGGAAGTTTTGATGTGGCAACCCGTATTCAACGATTGGTACGTTCACACATCTTCAAACGCATTAAAAACGAACAGGTAAATTGTGCAATCACAAACTTCGTGGTGGATCCGGCATTTGCAACAGCCTACAACGGCTATGCGTATGCAGTAAATGAATATGGCGATATGATTCGTTACAAAAACAATGAAATTCAGATGTTGGGAAATGTGGATGAAAATGAAGTTGTAAAAGCTACTCCTTATAAAACATTCCTGAACGGTCAGATTTTCAAAATTGATAAATTACTTCAGTATTCAAGAAGAAAAACATACCCAACAACAGTTGATGGGTA
>RRZU011773889.1_pt1 | contig 22694 bp, 21 predicted proteins | sample 2165561 | NCBI WGS metagenome assembly RRZU01 (sample SAMN10456909, study PRJNA506462) | wastewater metagenome | isolation source: wastewater sludge | place: USA: Moscow, Idaho | reverse complement strand
TGTGCGGCTTGGGCAAGGGCTAGGTTGGTGGCGGCAATAAAACGCACGTTGGCTTGCAGGGTTTTGGTGCCGCCTAAGCGCCGGTATGTGCCGGTTTCCAGTACCCGCAAAAGTTTGGCTTGCAGTGTGGGGGAAACTTCACCAATTTCGTCTAAAAAGAGTGTGCCGCCTTCTGCCTCTTCAATCATGCCCTTTTTTTGGCGATCTGCCCCGGTGAAGGCGCCACGTTCATGGCCAAAAAGTTCAGATTCAAACAAGGCCTCTTGAAAGCTGGAGCAGTCTAGCGTGGTGAGTGCGTTTTCATTACGCAAACTTTGGCGGTGCAGTGCTTGCGCAAGCACCTCCTTGCCGGTGCCGCTTTCGCCTTGTATGAGTACGGTGGCTTCGGTGGGAGCCACGGCGCTCACCAGTTTGTGTACCGCCAGCATGGCCGGGCTTTTACCCACGAGTGTTCCGGCCTGACCTTGGGCGATGAGGCTTCGGTAATAGTCACACCGGGCGCGCAGGGCTGCATTTTCTAGCACGCGCGTTAAGGCAAAGCGAAATTCATCGAGCCCGACTGGCTTGGTGAGATAGTCCGCCGCCCCGGCTTGGATGACGCTCACGGCATTTTTAATGGAGCCGTAGCCGGTTAGGACAACCACGGCAAACCGGCTGGCAAGCTGGGCTAGCAGGGTTTCGCTGTCGGCGTCCGGCAATTTGTAGTCGAGTACGATCAAGTCCGGCTCGTGTTCGGCCAGCCATGCTTTAGCTTCTGTCCAAGTGCCGCAACCAATAGCTTCATGCCCCATGTCAGAGACGCATCGGGTGAGCAGGCTGCGGAAAATAGCATCATCATCAACCAGTAGAATCGTTTTAGCGATCATGCTAAGTCTCCTACAGTATCAGTATAAGCAGGCAGTGTGAGGGTAAAGGTACTGCCCTGACCGGGCATGCTGCTCACGCGGATGCTGCCGCCGCAGCTTTCAATGATGCTGCGACAAATGGTGAGCCCAAGTCCGGTGCCGGTCTGGCCGTCGGCCCTTCGTGTGAAGAAGGGGTCGAAAATTCGGGGGAGATTTTCGGGGGGAATGCCGACCCCGGTGTCTTTCACGCTGAGTATGTAGTGCTCAGCTTCACGCGAGAGGCTGATGGTGAGCGTGCCGCCATTGGGCATGGCATGGTGAGCGTTTTGAATGAGGTTGATGAGCACCATGCGTAGTTCAGCATCTTCGCCTAATACCCAAGCAGAGCTGGGGGGTAAAATAGCTTGGTGCGTGACTTGGTGTTGGAGCGCATCAAATGCTAGGAGCGCAAAGGTGTCGTCAATCGCCCGGGCTAAATCGACGGCTTGCAGTTCTCCAGTTGGTTTGCGGGCTAATAGCAAAAGCCTTTGTGTGACGCTTAAGCACTTGTCTATTTCACGGTCGACCAGTTGAAGATAGTCTTGAATCGCCTTGTCTGTACTTTGGCCTGATTGCACTTCTTGCGAGAGCATTTGAACCGCGAGCCGGACGGAGGCCAGCGGGTTGTGAATTTCATGCGCAACCCCGGCCGCCAACAAGCCCACTTCAGCCAAACGCTCTTCTTGCGAGACTTGTGCTTGGGTAGAGAGGTCTCGAATAGATTCAACAATCCAAGGCAGGGGTTCGCCCGGCATGCTAAAGCGTGCGGCATGGACTTCCACCGGAAAGACAGTGCCATTTGCTCTGACGTGGCGCTGATTGCAGCGCATATTGGGCCGGGCTTCGCTCAATTCGTGCAGTGGGCACAAGACCATGGTGGGCACGCAAGGCTCGCTGCGTCGATGAGTGATGGCGTAACAGCGGGATGAGGGCAGCGTGCCGGGGGGCAGTTCGTACAGCTCGCAATACGCCCGGTTCACCGCGCGTACATGGCCTTCCGTATCGAGCACGCATACGGCATCGGGGAGGCTGTCGACAATATGCTGCAGGCGCTGGCGTTCGGCTTCAATGTCGTGTCGGCTGGCAATTAAGCGTTCTGCCGTGCGGTTAAAGGCATCGGCAACGCGGCGGATTTCGGCTTGTCCTACCAAAGGCGCCCGGGCTTGCGATTCACCTTGATCAAAAGCTAACACAGCCCGTTCGATGACTTCTAGCGGTTGAATGACGCGGCGGCGGAGCAACCAAGCCAAGGCACCGGCAAGTGTGGCCATGACCAGCAGCCCGGCCAGCATCAGCCCGAACATGCTTTGCCACATTTGGGAGGCAATGGGGCTGGCATCTAGATCAATCAACAAGGTGCCGTTAACCGGGTGAGTATCCACCCCGCCGTGGCAGGCAAGGCAAGCGGTTTGGTTTTTGACCGGGTTAATTGCCCGGATGACGTTTTGGCCGCTGCGGTCTTTTAGGATCTGTGTGCTGATCTGTATATTGTCTGGCGTTGCCCAAGTGGCTTGCCCGCCGGGGAGGATTTCGCCCAGCGCCTCAGGTCGGGAGCTAAAACGCACTTCACCTTGGCGGTTAACAATATAGACGCCGACTACTCCGGGTTGCTGGCCCAGGCGAGCAACAACGGTTTCCAGGCCCGGCACATCTCGCTTGAGCATGGCATTTTCAAGGGTGGCTTGCAGCAATCGGCTGGTTTGTAGTGCGATTTCTTCACGCTGGGTTTGTAGTACGCTTTTCCAAGTCAGCCCAATCACGAGCAACATCATGGCGCTGGCGCATAACGCAACGCTCACCAGTGCGGTGACAATGTGAGATTGCAGGCGACCGGGTTGCGTGTTTTTCATTCAACAATCCTCAGTAAACCGCGTGGGTGGCTTTTTTTGCGGCAGGGGATGCATTTTGTTTGAAGCTGGCCGGGGAGTTGTGCAAAAACAGCTTGGCAATGTACGCAAGTTTGTAGCGATAAGGCGATGGCCGGGGGGGCGTTTTGTGTGTCCGTGCTCACTGAAATGGCTTGCACATCGCACACGTCTTCGCATAGCCCACAGCCGGTACAGCGTTCTGCATAAATTTGGAAGCGGCCATTTTCCATGTTGAGGGACAGTGCGTCGTGCGGGCAGATGCGCACACAGGCTTGGCAAGCATGGCATGTTAGGGGGTTGAGCACCGGGCTCCAGGGCATGGCAGCATGCCAGTTTGCCGAGGGCGGTTCGTCGGGTTCTTGCCGCCATGAGGCAAAAGGGGCGGTAGGCGTATTGGGTTTGAGTGTTTGCGTGACAGCATCGGGAGATGCCGCAGGGCGCAGTAAGCGGCCAAAAAAACCTCTGCGAGCCATGTCCTTAGGCTGGTTTGCTGGGCGGCTTGCGTTGTTTTTTTGATCTAGCCAGTCTTCTGGCGCAAGCCGTTCTACGTTTAAGGCAAGTTGTTGATTGGCATGGCGCACCCGGTTGACGCGGGCAAGGTGTGCGTTCCAGCGTTGTGTGGCATCTAAGCGTTCGCCCAGTTGTGTGGTGCGAGCGCATTGCATGCAGGCCGGTTCTGCAAGATAAACCACGGTCGATTCTTTTGCGATATGTGCCCATTCACCCAGCGAAATGGCGTGGAGGCAAGGGATGTTTGCATCTTTGCCCAGCACCGATTCACATCCTAGCCAAACGACTTTGCCTTGCTCTGTGGTTTCGGCCGGGGGGAGGGGGCTTAAGCTGATAGCTATTTCCGGGCAGTGTGCTGCGCACAGGCGGCAGCCATCGCACCGGGCGGTGTCTAAGGATAATGAATCTTGCTGCCAACGCCACGCCTGGTGTGGGCAGATGTCTACGCAATGCTGGCAGTGAGCATTGGGAAGATAGGTGTGCACACAAAGATCAGGATTTAAGGTGGGCTGCATAAGAACCTGGATAAATAAAAAATAAATGGCGCACGCGCGCCATTTTAAGTGGAAAAACAAAAGCCGGTGTAAATGCTTTTACCAGCTTGGCGCAATGCCCGGCACAAAGGCAGGCGCTTGAATGGGAATCGTTTTTTTAGGGGGTGCTTTGGGCGGCTCTGCCGGGGGCAGGGCAATGCCAGCATGCTCAAGTAACAAGGTGCGTAAGGTGTGAGCATAATCGGCTGTTTGTACGGCCAAAGCGGCGTAAAAACGGGTTTCGCAGCGCTGTGCAACACGTTGGCTAAACTGGGGTAACCAGCGTAGCAGGTGGGTATCTAAAAAGCCAGCAATGTCCTCAAGAGGCTCATTGGTCTCTAACAGATGCGCAATAAAAGAGAGCTCGAGGGCCAGGTTGTCTTCTGAGCGAATTTTCCAGTTGCCCACTTCGAGCCCAAACCGGGCGTACCACTGGCGAACCTCAAACATCGGGGCTTGCCGTTCTAAATTTTCTTCATCTAGCCAAGCCGACTCATTGGGTGAGCATTGGTAGGCGCAGTGAAGGTAGATGGCTGCAAAGTCTGCCGCCCAAGCATTGATAGCTTCTTCTTGCGGGGCGGTGATTTCTCGCAACTCTTCGGTTAGTGCGGCTACGGCCTTTTGGCCTTCTGCCTGTGTTGCCGGGAGTACGAATGAGTTGGGGAAATCTGCTTGACGCAAAGCCTCCCAGTGCTGCGGCGTGAGTTCCGCAGCATGCAGCGCCGCCAAGGTGCGAAGGTCTTGCGCAATGGCGCACCTCAGTGCTTCAGGTAAGTCTGTTGGCTTACTCATTGACACGGCCTTTGCTGTGAGGGATAAAGACAATAGAAGGCTTGGTGAGCTCTGGGTTGGCAAAGTGCTTCACCTGGGTAACGGGCTTTTCATTGGGGCCCATGGCCTTGGTTTTGTGGGTGCCTGCGCGCAGCTCATTGATGGGGCCGATGTCTAGCACCCGCATCATGCACGCATCCACGCAGTAAGGTTTGCGCCCGGCGTCTTGTTCATCCACACACATATTGCATTTTTTGATGGTGTTGTCTAAAGGATCAAACTGCGGGGCGCCATAGGGGCAAGCCGCTTCGCAGCGCCGGCAGCCGATGCAAAGTGTGGAGTCAATATCCACAATGCCATCTTTTTTGCGCTTAAAAATGGCGCCGGTGGGGCAGGTGGGCAGGCAGGCAGGCTCTGCACAATGGTTGCACGAGAGGTTGACCTTGAAGGCGTAGACCTCAGGGTAGGTGCCGCCTTCAATGTAAAGCACGCGCCTAAAGCGAGGGCCGGGCGCCAAGCCGTTTTTGTCTTTACAAGCAATTTCGCAAGCCCGGCAGCCGATGCAGTCTACGTTATTGTGAATAAAGCCAACTTGCTTTTCCGGCACAACGGGCACATAGACCTCTTTTTTATGCCGTTTAATCGCCTCTTTAATGGTACTTTTTTGCTCGTCCGTTGCGGTTTTAAGATCCATATCTGTTCTCCAAAGCGGGGTGTCGTCGAATGAGAATGTTGTTAGGCTTAGTCGTCACGACGGAACACGTAGCTACGGGCGGTGGCGAATTCATCCCAGCCGGGGCTGTGTTGAAGATCTGTTTTTTTGATGTTGCATAAAATGGTGTTGTAGGCAAATGCACCAGCCGGGCTGGGGTCATCTTTGGTGAGAAAATCCGGGTTGCCAGAGCGGTCGACACCTTTGTTGTCCAAATCCATCCATGCGCCTTCGTGCACCACAACCACGCCTGGCATGCAGCGCTCGGTCACGTAGGCAGGCAGTACGATGCGACCGCGTTCATTCCAAGCTTCAACAGCATCGCCCGTTTTAATATCGAGTTTTTTAGCATCGCTGGCATTGATGGTGATTTCTTGCGCATAAGTCTCGCGCAACCAGCCAATGTTGTTGAAGATGGAGTGTGTTCTCCAACGCGGGTGTGGCGTAATCATGTGGAAGGGATGTTTGTCGCGCTGTTCTGCGGGGCTGCCTAAGAATTCCCAAGGCTCAATCCATTTTGGAATAGCAGGAATAGGGTAGCCGAACTGGGTTTTTGTCCAGTCGGTGATCCCGGCCAGGTAGCCAGAGAAAATCTCGATTTTGCCGGAGTCTGTATTAAAGGGTTTGCCATTTTTGATTTGTTCTTTAAAGGCAACGTGTGGCTCTTTAAATTCAAACTTGTAAACGCCTCGTTTTTTAAATTCTTCCCAACCCATTTTGACGCCTTGGTGGCCCATGACGCTGTTTTCCCACCAGGCTTTTAGATAGGCTTCGTCTACATCGTCGTCATGGTGAAAGTAGTCTTTGGTGGCGCGGGGGTTGTACTTTTCGCCAAACCCAAGGCGGTGCGCCAAGGCCGTGAATACTTGGAAATCTGACTTAGATTCACCTAAGGGTTGAATCACTTTGGGGCGGTGGATGTAGTAGTGCCCTTTGTACCAAGGCAGCGCAACGTCGTGTCGCTCAAAGTGTGTGGCAATGGGGAAGAGCACATCTGCCCAGATGCCGGAGGGGGTGATGGTGGAGTCGTTGCAAATAACGAGTTCCAGCTTTTTGATGGCTTCAATTTCTTTATTGATGTTGGTGAGCTGGTTAAACCAGTCTGAGCCGTGCCACCAAATGCCCTTGATGTTGGGAATTTGTCCATCCGTTTCATCTTGGCGTGGCCACAGACCAATTTCTTCCCGCTTAACGTTGGGGTAATTTAAAACAGCGTGCGCCCAACGGTCTGATTTGATGGAGGCGTACCAGACATTGGCAAATTCGTCGTAGGGGTAGGCGATAGATTCTGAGTGGAAGGCTTTGCCGACACCTTCTGCGCAGCCGCCAAGTATACCGATATTGCCGGTCATGGCTTGAACAGCTGCGGCCATGCGGTTGTATTGCTCGCCATAAGCATTGCGCCCCGGTGCCCAGCTGGCTTTGAGTGCGGCTGGTTTGGTGGTGGCGTACATGTGCGCCAGTTTTTTGATGTCTTCGGCTGAAACGCCGCAGATGGCAGCGGCCCACTCTGGAGTTTTGGGCGTATTGTCGTAAGTGCCCAGAATGTAGTCTTTAAAGTTTTCCTGACCCTTTGCCCAACCAGGCATGGTGCCCGCATCCACGCCTTGACAGAATTTGTCGATAAACTTTTGATCTTGCAGTTTATTTTGGAAAATGTAGTAGGCCATGCCGGCGAGCATAGCGGCATCGGTGTTAGGGCGAATGGGAATCCACCAGGCATCGTAGGCCGCAGCGGAGTCTGTGTATTGCGGGTCTACCAGCACGAATTTGCAACCGCGCTGTTTGGCCATACGCATGTAATAGAAAGTATTGCCGCCGTGGAAAGTGTAGGCCGGGTTCCAACCCCACATGATAATGAGCTTGGAGTGTGCATAGGCATCGTCTTCATTACCATCTTCAATGGTGCCAAAGGTCATTCGGCTGGAGAAGGTGGTGCCCTGGTAAGAGGGCACAGACCAAGAGTTGGTGCGGCAACCGAACATGCCTAAAAATCGGGAGAGTAAGCCTTCAATTTGGTCTGATTTGTGCAGCACGCCGTATGACGCCCCGGCGTAGGCTTGGTCTAGCATGGCGGTGGGGCCGTATTGCTCTTTGAGTTTAGTAAGCTTTTCGGCAACATGGTCCAGCGCCATATCCCAAGAAGCACGTTTGAATTTACCTTCACCCCGGTTGCCGACGCGAATCATGGGGTAGAGCAGTCGCTCTTGGGAGTAAAGGCGCGCGCGGTAAGAGCGTCCCCGTAAGCAGGCACGCAGCTGTGGGACGGCTTCAGTATCGGTGCCGTATTGGCCGCCGGCTTGATAGCTGCCGTTATCGGTTGAAAGGCGTACGATGACATCGCCCTTTTTGTGAGCAACTAACATATGGCGGCTGCCGCAGTTGTGCGCACAGGAGGTGACAACGGTTTCGAGTTCGTCATCCTTGGGGTAAGGTTCGTAAGAAAAAGCTTGCGCGGTTTGTTTTGAGCCTGTGAGCGTTAAGCCACTTGTGCCCAGTGCCGTGGTCAGCGCAGCATCTTTTAAAAAGGTGCGGCGAGACACTTTGACTTTTTCAAGCGCGTCGGTCAGCGTTTTATTCCAATCGATAGACATCGTGTCTCTCCTTATTACTTACTGCCGGGGCGTGGGGTTAGGAAGCGAGTATGGGATTCGGTCGGGCGGTTTTTAGCCCACTCGGGTGTGTCAGGTGCGCCTTCCCATGTGTGGCGTGGGTAAGGGAAGCTGATCCGATACCATGCGCGACCACCGTGGCAGCCATAGCAGCTATCGCCAGATTTTGCACCTTCTGCTTCAATGCCCTCAGGCTTTAAGAAATTGACTTTGTGCCGGTTAGTGCGGATGGCTGCATGGCAGCTTAGGCAATTGTTCTGCATACTTTCTGCATAAGTTTCCCATTTGCCGGGTAAGCCCATAGATTCACCAGGGAATTGGCCGTGGCACATGAGGCAAGTGGCTTCTGGGTTAACCATTTTGCGCAGCGTGAAGGCAGCGGGATCGCCCGCAGCTGGGGTGGGCACATTGGATTCTTCCCGTGGGTCATTGCCTTGGTGGCAAGTTGTACAGGACATTTGCATGACTTTTTGCGCAAAGGGGGAGCGAAGATGGCGCCAGTGGAAGTTTTGCTGCTCGCCTTCATAAGTATCTAAAGTTTGGTACCAAGCCAAGGTGTCTGTGGATTTGAGTCCAGCGGGCGAGGTTTCACGCACCTTGCTGGAGAGGACTTCTTGGTGGCAGCTTAAGCACTGCTCGTCTGTTGCTTGGTCGATAGCAGGCTTAAAGTGAATAGGATCCCATTTGGCACTCAGGTAGCCTTTATCTTTTATTATTTTTTTAGGATCTGGAGCAGGCACCGGTGCGGGTGCGCTTTGTTGAGCGCTGGTTTGTTTTTGTGTTTCGGCTGTCGGTGTACTTTCGCCGGAACAGGCTTGTAGACCTAAGCTAAGGAGTAAAACAATTAAAAGGTGCGTAGGATATTTCATCGCAGACCTCATCAACAACAAACAAAAAACGCTGACTGCCGAAGCAGCCAGCGTGAGAAAGATGCTTACTTCTTGTCGCCGGACATACCTTGCTGACCGGACATGCCAGACATACCTTGCTGGCCGGACATACCGCTCATGCCTTGTTGGCCAGACATGCCACTCATACCCTCCTGGCCGGACATACCGCTCATACCTTGTTGGCCGGACATACCAGACATACCACTCATGCCTTCTTGCTTGCCTTTCTGTTTTGCTTTTTTAGCTTCTTCGCCACTCATGCCGGACATACCGCTCATGCCTTGTTGACCGGACATACCAGACATACCGCTCATGCCTTCTTGCTTGCCTTTCTGTTTTGCTTTTTTAGCTTCTTCGCCACTCATACCTGACATACCGCTCATACCTTGTTGGCCAGACATGCCACTCATTCCCTCTTGGCCAGACATACCGCTCATGCCTTGCTGACCGGACATGCCACTCATACCTTGTTGACCAGACATGCCAGACATACCTTGTTGTTCAGCAGCGTGTGCAACGCCCATCGTCATCATTGCAATGGCTGTCAGAGTGATTAGTTTTTTCATAAATCGTTCCTTTCATTTATCCATGGATTAAATGCCCTTAGCAAAGACTACTGGGCGTTACAACCATCTTTGTGCTAAACGCGGCCGCGCTTTAAGCGCAAAGCTGGGTGTGAGTTAGCGGTTGGTGTGCCAGCCGCGAATATCGTAAGGACCTGTCATGCCCGGTCGTGTGAAGGGCGTAAACCAAGCGCCTTGGTTGTTTAAAAACTGCAAAGAAGCCGCTGGCTCCCCTTCAACACCTTTTAGCGCGGTGTTGCTCATTCCAACGGGGGTGAATCCTGTCGTAGCGGGGGCTTGTGCAGGCCTTTTGTCAGGATTTAAACCTGAAATGTAAAGTGGTTCAGATGGTGTTTGGGCCCAGGCACAGGCACTGAACAATAAGAGCGCGATAAGTAGAAAGCGCTGTTTCATAACAACCTCTGTGAGTTATATGGATGTATCACTCACATATAAGCGAAATACGTGCCAAAATTATCGTTTTATAACTTATTGTTTTTAAAGTGAATTGTATTTTTTGTTTGGAGTGGGCTGACAAAGTGTCATGTTAGAAAAGTTTGTGTTTTTGTAAGGTGTTGATTTTTAAAAAATAGTTTTCTGCCAAATTGGCATGCTCGTACAAGGCTGTCAGGTATTTAAAGTTGAGTTGATTGCGTTATAGTGCAGGGCATGATGAAACGTACGGATATCCAAACGATATTTGCCCGGTTTGAGCTTGAGAACCCTAAGCCAACGACCGAGCTTAGTTATAAAACGCCTTACCAGCTGTTGGTTGCAGTGGTGTTATCTGCGCAAATGACAGATAAGGGCGTCAATCGCGCCACTGTGCCACTTTTTGAAAAGGCTCCAACGCCAGAGGCAATGATCTCTTTAGAGCAGACCGAGTTGGAGGAGGCTTTAAAAAGCATCAATTATTACCGGGTGAAGGCTAAAAATGTGAAGGCCCTGTCACATATGTTGTTAGAGCGCCATGCAGGCGAAGTGCCTTGTGACAGGGCTGCACTAGAGGCTTTGCCTGGGGTAGGGCGCAAAACGGCGAATGTTGTGCTCAATACGATATTTGGTTTGCCAACCATGGCAGTGGATACGCATATTTTTCGCGTAGCAAATCGTACAGGTTTGGCGCCGGGCAAGGATGTGTTGGAAGTTGAGACGGCTTTGCTTAAGCGCGTACCTAAGGCATATTTATTGAATGCGCATCATTGGCTGATTTTACACGGACGCTACGTGTGTACCGCCCGGGCGCCGCATTGTGTGCAGTGCTCCATTTCAGATTTATGTCAATTTAAAGAGAAAAATCTTTAACTTTTTTATGCTGTTTAATTGTTGAGTGAGTTCTATGTTATTTAATCCCTCACGCGAGCAGGCGCGGACTTTTTTTATTGATGCATGGCATAAACGGCAAACAGGTTTGCTCTTATCTCCTTTGGAGGAGGCTGCTGCGCAAATTGTGGCTTTACATCCGGAATATCAGGCCCTGCTCCAAAAGGCAGATGCTGCGCATCAGGCTTTTTTGCCGGAAGATGGGCAGATTAATCCGTTTTTGCATCTTTCTTTGCACCTGGCGGTTGCGGAGCAGCTTTCGGTGGATCAGCCGCCGGGCATTTGCGCGGCTTATCAGGCGTGTCTTTCGTATCGGGGGCAAGCTCATGAGGCGCTACACGATGTGCTTGAATGCCTTGGTGAGACTATTTGGCATGCGCAACGTAACCAGAAACCTATGGATGCGCAGGCCTATATTGACGCTATCTATCAGCGGGTGCAGCGGGGGTAACACTATTTACCTAGTTTTGATTGTCTTTCGTTTGAATGCGTTCACTATCAATCGAGTCCAACGTTTGAGCTATTTTTTCAGACAAAGCCGGTATTAGTGTGGCTTTTGCATGTGCCAATGTTTGTTCGAGTAGATCGTCTAAGATTTTTTCAAGCGCATATTCAAGGTGCTGAGGCAATTCTTTTTCAAGCCAATTTTGAACAATTCGATTAATAAGCGTATCGAGTTCAATAAGATGTTCTGCTACGCGTAAAGGCATTATTTTTGTTGCTTTGTGATGCTGTGCCGCATCTGGAGCCGGGTTAGAAGTAGGGGATGTAGGGGAATCGAGTGCGTTGTCTGTTAGAAGAGGAATATCTTCATCTATAAGGTTAGTATTTTGTTTTTGAAAGATTTCTTGGCGATCTTCTCGTCGTCTGCGAAGTAGCGCATTGGCTTTTTCTAAAATAGCATTAACGTGTTCAGTTTCAGCACTAATGATGTCCTGAGTGTTTGGCGGCTTGTTCAAAGTGCGCTCCGTTTTTCTGCATCAAAAGGTTCTAAAGTGTAGCCTTCTTGTTTATAAAGTTGCCAACGCTGGCGAGCAGGTTGCCGACTAGCAATTGTTTGTCCAACAATTTCAACCAGCATTTTAAATTGTTTCCAGTCTGGTGGACTCTCTGGCGAAAGGTTAAAAAGTAAATCATGGTGCGGCCAAGGGGTGTTAAGTCCCGGATAAGACAGCACAATGGGTGTCTCTGCCGCCAGCGCATGGTCAGCCCTAACATGTGGGTAAAACACATGCGGAGGGGTTTGCCAGAGAAGCCGGTCTAAATCATGTGCTTCTTGCTCATGCGATAAAAAAATTGCAACCCGTCGCCCTTTGTTAAATGCGTTGTGGGTGAATTCACAGGCTAAATCAATGGGCGAAGGGCTGTTGTGATAAAACTGAATGCGAGTTGGCATGCAATATTTAGTAGTTTGCGCGTTCAAGCAAAAAATGGCTTAGCAGTGATACGGGGCGACCGGTAGCACCTTTTGCATCCCCTGAAATCCAGGCTGTGCCGGCAATATCAAGGTGTGCCCAAGGGTAGGCTTTGGTAAAGCGCGACAAGAAAGCCGCTGCGGTAATAGCGCCGCCGTAGCGTCCGCCAATATTGGCCATGTCTGCAAAATTGCTTTTGAGAAGATCTTGATATTCTTCCCAAAGTGGCAACTGCCAAGCTCGATCGCCCGTTGCATTGCTGCTATTAAGTAGCGCTTGCGCCAAGGTTTCATCATTAGCCAGCAGACCGCTTGGGATCCTGCCTAGTGCAATAACGCATGCGCCGGTGAGGGTGGCAATGTCAATAACGCAAGCGGGTTTAAATCGTTCTGCATAGGTGAGTACGTCACACAAAATGAGGCGGCCTTCTGCGTCTGTGTTGAGGATTTCAATAGTCTGCCCGGAAAGGGATTGCACAATGTCTCCCGGTTTGCTGGCATGCCCATCGGGGAGATTTTCTGTGGCTGGTATGAGGCCAATTACATTGATGTTTGGCTTCAGCTCTCCCAACATCTTAAAGCAGCCCAACACGCTGGCAGCGCCACACATGTCGAACTTCATTTCATCCATTTCAGGGCCGGGCTTGAGCGAAATGCCGCCTGAATCAAAGGTGATGCCTTTGCCAACAAGCACAACGGGGGCATCTTTAGCTTTTGCACCGTTGTATTGCATAACGATAAACTGCGGTTCTTCAGCAGTACCGCGTGCAACGGACAGGAAGGCGTCCATGCCGATTTTTTTGATCTCGTCACGGTTAAAGGTTTCAACCTTAAATTTATAAGCTTTACCTAATTTTTGAGCTGTTCTTGCTAAGTAACTTGGTGTGCAAATATTGCCCGGGAGGTTACCCAGGTTTTTGGTGAGGTTGATGCCTTCTGCAATGGCTTGTCCACGTAAAACAGCCTTTTCTAGCGGTGCCGGGGTTTTAGATTTTGAAAGTATGATAAGTTCAGATGTGCCCTGAGTGGGGGCTTGTTCTTCATGCCAAGGGGCTGTGAATTGGTATGTGTTCTCTACAAAAATTTGACCGATGTTTTGAGCGGCCCAGGATAGGTTAGATTTTGCGGGTATAAAGTCTTCAAGCACCAGGCCCACACTGCCATAGGGTAGTTTTTTGAGAGTGCGAGTGAGCGCATGAAGAGTCGTGCGACATTTCTGCTCATTCCATTGTTCCATCTGCCCCAAAGATAGCAGCAGCACGCGGTCTGCAGCAATGCCGGGCAGGGCAGGTATCAACAAAGTTTCTCCCGGCTTTTGCACTAAATCTCCACGCGCGATTACAGTATTTAAAATGTCACCGCAGGCCTTGTTACAAATGGCGCTGGCGCCGGATAGGGGGGCTTGATCGAAAACACCTAGCACAAGTGTTTGTACGGAGAGTTTTTCTGGACTACTGGTTTTGAATTGAAATTTCATGGTGATTCCTAGTACATAGGGAAATTCGGATAGTGTTGTTTACAAAGCTGGGGCAGTTTATTAGGTTACAGGATAGAATGCGCAGCCTGAATCGTATTTTATGGATGTTCGCTCACGAAAGTATGGCAGCGCTTATCATAATGCGAAAGATTATTTTATGCGCAGCGCTTTCTACATGTAGGTTTTAGAATGATGATAAAAGGGGCTGAAGTTGCCCGGGTGTTTAAATTATCGCCCGAGGACCTGATGCCGTCAAAACTAAATTAATTAAGACTGTTTAATGATTTTTTTACGCTCGACACAACGTGAAATTACGCATACCGCCATGGCTGTCTTTGTAGCCTTGTTTGCGATTTTAATTACGGTTGTCCTCATTCGTCTTTTGGGGCAGGCGGCCGGGGGGCGTGTGCCTTCGGAGGCTGTGTTTGCACTGATCGGCTTTGGTGCAATTGGGCAGATTCCGGTGGTGCTCACGCTGACAGTATTTGTTGCGGTACTCATGAGCTTGACCCGCGCCTACCGGGATTCGGAGATGATGGTGTGGTTTTCCTCCGGGCTACCGCTCACAGCATGGTTTAAGCCGGTATTGCGTTTTGCTTTGCCCTTGATATTGGGGATTGGAATATGCACTTTATTTTTGTCACCTTGGTCAGAACAGAAAAGTACTGAGTATAAGCAGCGACTTGAAAGCCGAAATGATGCGTCTCGTGTCGCACCCGGGGTTTTTCGTGAATCTTCAGGGGCAACGCGTGTATTTTTTGTGGAGGCAGGTGCCGGAGACGATGGACGAGTACGCAATATATTTGTAAGCAGCGAACAAGGGGGCAAGCGTTCCATTGTGCTTGCCGCTGCAGGATTGCTGAAGACAGAACCGGACGGGCGACGTTATGTTGTGCTTGAAAAAGGGCGTCGTTATGATGGCACCCCCGGCACGCCAGAGTACCAAGTCATGCAGTTTGAGCGCTATGTGGTGGCCTTGGAAGATAAAGCGAATGTTGCGCCGCAATTACGCTTTAAAGCACAACCTTTAGGGGTGTTGCTGACAGACTTCTCAAATAACGCAGTCAAAGCGGAGCTTTTAAATCGACTCAGCGCACCTATCTTAGCTTTGATGCTTGTCATGTTGGCTATTCCACTTTCTTATGTTAATCCCCGGGCCGGGCGCGCCTCGAACATGATCATGGCGCTGCTTGTGTATTTGATTTATAGCAATACGCTCAATATTCTTCATGCTTGGGTTTCTAAAGGCAAGATGCATTTCTTTCTAGCACTTTGTTTGCCTCACTTGCTTGCAGTAATAGGACTGTGCTGGCTGTTTTATTTGCGCATGACAGTTAAACCTTTTATGAGGCGCGTACGCGGATGAAGTCAAAAGTATTAAGTCGCTATTTAGGGCGCGAGATATTACTTGCCTCTTTGCTAATGATTTTGGCTTTTGTTGGTTTGTTTGCGTTTTTTGATTTCGTCAATGAGCTCGATGCTTTAGGGCGCAATGGTTACTCTTTGCTGTACGCCATGGTCTACGTGGCACTCATTATTCCGGGGCGTGTGTATGAGCTGTTTCCCATAGCCGTCTTGATTGGCACACTGTATGCGTTGACAACCTTAGCCCGCCATTCAGAGATTACGGTAATGCGTGCCTCTGGTGTGTCAACTTGGCAATTTCTAGCAGTATTTTTGCGTACAGGCTTAATTTTTGTAGTTTTGACTTTTGTGTTTGGCGAATATATTGCCCCACCTGCAGAACGTGCCGCCAAGCAGTTTCGTTTAGCCGCAACGGGGGCATCAGTTTCTTCTGAGTTACGTTCTGGTGTATGGGTTAAAGACGCCGGGCGCTTTGTAAACATTAAAAACGTGCGCCCCGATCGTTCTTTAGAAAGTTTGCGTATTTATGCACTTAATGAGGATTTTGAGCTTACTGAAATTCAGGAAGCCTCTAGTGCGTACTATAACGAGCAGGCCGGATACTGGGATTTGAAAGATGTCACGCAAACCGTTTTTACCCCAGAGCGGGTGAGCATGAATCAGCTTGCCAACGTGGAGTGGCGCTCCGAGCTCACGCCCGAGGTGCTCTCTGTGTTGATGGTTCAGCCTGAACGTATGTCTGTCAGTACTTTATATACCTATGCCCGGCATTTAAACGAGAATAAACAAAACAGTGATCGCTTTGAAATTGCTTTTTGGAAAAAAATTATTTACCCCTTAGCGACCTTGGTCATGATGGTATTAGCACTGCCCTTCGGTTATAGCCATGACAGGATGGGAGGCGTGAGCATTAAAGTATTTATTGGCATCATGGTCGGAACCGCATTTCATTTAATGAATGGCTTATTTTCAAGCTTAGGGGTGATTAATGATTTGCCGCCTTTTGCAGCCGCTTTTGCGCCTAGTGTCATTTTTTTAGCGGCCGCAGCATTGATGCTCTGGTGGGTTGAGCGACGTTAGTTATTTTGAAAATTTTAAGCAAAAACAACTACTACCCAAAAAGTAACCAGAAGAAATGCCGAGTGAAGGCTGCTTGAGCGTTTGCGAAAGCCGGGCTTGGGCGGTTAGAATGCGGGTGAGATGCTATAGCGGAATAAGCAAAGATTTGTCCCGCCTTTTGTGTGTGTAGTTTTGTGTTCAGCGGGAGTGGTTATTGACCGACCCTTCTTGGAGTATTGACTTATGTGCTTTTCGCCCGCACTGCTTGCGCTTGCTGATGGTTCAGTTTTTCAAGGAGAGGGCTTTGGCGCTCCGGGCCAAACTGTTGGTGAGCTTGTTTTTAATACGGCCATGGTTGGCTATCAAGAAATTTTAACTGACCCAAGTTACACCCAGCAGATTGTTACGCTTACGTATCCTCATATCGGCAATACGGGGGTGAATGCGGAAGATAATGAATCTCAGCGTGCTTATGCCGCCGGCCTAGTGATTCGCGATTTACCTGTCCAAGCCTCTAATTGGCGTATGACTCAGAGTTTGCCGGATTACTTGAAAGCACAAAATATCGTCGCAATTGCAGGGATTGATACCCGTCGCCTTACGCGGATTCTAAGAGAAAAGGGCGCGCAAGCTGGCGCCATCGTGAGTGCAGCGCCCGGGCAAACCCTCGATCCTGCTCAAGCGATTGCAGCAGCGCAGGGTTTTGCTGGGTTAGGCGGCATGGATTTAGCTAAAGTCGTGAGCACAGCCGAAAGTTATACGTGGAATCAAGCCGAATGGGATTTGGCTCAGGGTTACCTCACGCAAGCCGCACCACGCTTTAAAGTAGTGGCCTATGATTTTGGCGTGAAGCGCAATATTTTGCGCATGTTGGCGAGCCGAGGCTGCGCTATTACGGTGGTGCCCGCACAAACGCCCGCTAAAGCTGTGCTAGCAATGCAGCCGGATGGTGTTTTTCTTTCAAATGGCCCGGGCGATCCGCAGCCCTGTAATTACGCCATTGACGCAATTAAAGAAATCTTAGCGGCCAAAATACCTACCTTTGGTATTTGTTTAGGCCACCAACTTCTGGCTTTGGCCTCTGGCGCCAAAACTTTAAAAATGAAATTTGGCCATCATGGTGCTAATCACCCGGTAAAAGACTTAAGCTCTAGCAAAGTGCTTATCACCAGTCAAAATCACGGTTTTGCTGTGGATGCTGACACTTTGCCTGGCACGCTACGTGCAACACATATCTCGCTTTTTGACGGTTCTAATCAGGGTATTGCCCGCACGGATGTGCCTGCTTTCTCTTTTCAGGGGCATCCCGAGGCCAGCCCCGGCCCGCACGATGTGGCGTACCTTTTTGATCGCTTTATAACGATGATGCAAAGCAATTGAGCCCCTTTATTTTTTGATCTATATCACATAGAAAACAAGAGTCTTTCATGCCAAAACGTACAGACATCCAAACAATTCTGATCATCGGCGCTGGCCCTATTGTAATTGGGCAAGCATGCGAATTTGATTACTCTGGTGCACAAGCGTGTAAGGCATTGCGCGAAGAGGGCTACCGGGTGGTGCTGGTTAATTCTAACCCGGCCACCATCATGACAGACCCTGGCACCGCAGATGTGACCTACATAGAACCCATTTCCTGGCAAGTGCTTGAGCGGATTATTGAAAAAGAGCGCCCGGACGCCATTTTGCCAACCATGGGGGGGCAAACCGCCTTAAATTGCGCTTTAGACCTGGCGCACCACGGCGTGCTGGCCAAATACAAAGTGGAGTTGATTGGTGCAAAAGAAGAGGCCATCGACAAGGCAGAAGACCGGCTTAAATTTAAAGAGGCAATGAGCAAAATTGGCTTAGCCTCGGCACGCTCTGGCATTGCACACAGCATGGAAGAGGCTTTGATTGCGCACGCCCAGATCGGTTTCCCGGTCATTATTCGTCCGAGTTTTACCCTCGGTGGCACCGGCGGCGGCATTGCTTACAACATGGAAGAGTTTGTCGATATCTGTAAGCGTGGCTTAGAGGCTAGCCCCACCAACGAACTGTTGATTGAAGAGTCGCTGATTGGGTGGAAAGAATACGAAATGGAGGTGGTGCGCGATCAAAAAGACAATTGCATCATCGTCTGCTCGATTGAAAACTTGGACCCCATGGGCGTGCATACGGGGGACTCTATTACCGTCGCCCCGGCGCAAACGCTCACAGATAAAGAATACCAAATCATGCGCAACGCCTCGATTGCGGTGCTGCGTGAAATTGGCGTGGACACCGGCGGCTCAAATGTGCAATTTGCCATCAACCCCGATGATGGGCGCATGATTGTGATTGAAATGAACCCGCGCGTGTCACGTTCCTCTGCTTTAGCCTCGAAAGCAACCGGTTTTCCCATTGCTAAAATCGCAGCCAAATTGGCGGTGGGCTATACCTTAGATGAGTTGAAAAACGACATTACAGGCGGTGCCACCCCGGCCGCCTTTGAGCCGGCTATTGACTACGTTGTTACCAAAATTCCTCGTTTTGCATTTGAAAAATTTCCTCAAGCTGATAACCGTCTAACCACACAAATGAAATCGGTGGGCGAGGTTATGGCCATTGGGCGTAATTTTCAGGAATCTCTCCACAAAGCATTACGTGGCTTAGAGATTGGTGTGGATGGGTTCAACTTAAAATCCGTTGACCCTGAAACGATAGATGAACAACTGGCCAATCCCACGCCCGAGCGCTTGTGGTATGTAGCCGACGCCTTTGGCGTGGGGATGAGTCTGGAAAAACTGCACCAACTGACCCATATTGACCCGTGGTTTTTAGCGCAAATTAAAGAATTAATCGATTTAGAACTGGCTGTTGAAAAACGCACCTTAGATTCTTTAAGTGCAACGGAGCTACGCACCCTAAAGCGCAAAGGCTTTTCAGACCGGCGCTTGGCTTTTTTAATGAAAACAAAAGCAGACCGCGTGCGCGCTAAACGTCATCAATTCGGCATTCGCCCGGTCTATAAACGCGTTGACACCTGCGCCGGGGAATTTGCCAGTGCAACGGCTTATCTATATTCAAGCTACGATGAAGAATGCGAAGCAAAACCCTCTAGTCGTAAAAAAGTCATGATTCTGGGCGGCGGCCCGAATCGGATCGGTCAAGGCATTGAATTTGACTACTGCTGCGTGCATGCCGCATTGGCTTTACGCGAAGATGGGTTTGAGACCATCATGGTGAACTGCAACCCAGAGACGGTTTCAACGGACTACGACACCTCTGACCGGCTCTACTTTGAGCCACTCACATTGGAAGATGTGCTTGAAATTGTCGACGTCGAAAAACCTATTGGCGTCATAGTGCAGTATGGCGGTCAAACTCCCCTTAAATTGGCGCGAGATTTGGAAGCGAACGGCGTGCCCATCATTGGCACCAGTCCTGACATGATTGACTGTGCCGAAGACCGGGAACGCTTTCAACAAATGTTGCACCAACTTGGGCTGCTTCAACCTCCTAACGCAACGGTACGCAACGAGGCAGAAGCCTTTGCTGCGGCAGAGCGCATTGGCTATCCTTTAGTGGTGCGCCCCAGCTATGTACTTGGTGGCCGGGCCATGGAAATTGTGCATGAACCTAAAGCCCTCGAACGCTATATGCGAGAAGCTGTAAAAGTCTCAAACGACTCGCCAGTGTTACTAGATCGATTCTTGAATGATGCTGCGGAAGTAGATGTTGATGCTTTATCGGACGGCAAAACAGTCATGATTGGCGGCATCATGGAACATATTGAACAGGCCGGCGTACACTCAGGCGATTCAGCCTGCTCCTTGCCACCTTACACATTATCTGCCGCTTTGCAGGACGAGCTGCGCTGCCAAACTATTGCAATGGCCAAAGCGCTTAATGTAATTGGGTTAATGAATGTCCAGTTTGCCATTCAAGGTACGGGAGAAGCTGCCAAGGTTTATGTGCTGGAGGTTAATCCCCGGGCGTCTCGGACGGTCCCATTTGTTTCTAAAGCCTGCGGATTACCATTAGCGAAAATTGCAGCACGCTGCATGGCAGGGCAAAGTCTTGCAGAACAAGGTGTTAAAGGCGAAATTGTGCCTACTTTTTACGCTGTAAAAGAAGCCGTATTCCCGTTTGCAAAATTCCCCGGCGTCGACACCATCTTGGGGCCAGAGATGAAATCCACTGGAGAGGTTATGGGGGTAGGGCGCACATTTGCCGAAGCCTTTGTGAAATCCCAGCTAGGGGCTGGTGTTCGTTTACCAACACAAGGTACTGCATTCTTAAGCGTTCGAGAGTCAGATCGTCCTAAAGCTGTTGAAATTGCACGTGAGCTACTTTCCTTAGGCTTCAGTATTGTTTGCACACGTGGCACAGGTTCAGCTTTAGAAGCGGCAGGCTTAACACACCGGGCCGTCAATAAAGTAAATCAAGGAAGACCCCATATCGTCGATATGATCAAAAATGGTGAAATTGTTTTTATCGTCAACACCGTAGATGATAAACGTCTAGCCATTGCGGATTCTCGCTCTATCCGAACCAGCGCATTAGCTGCTAAAATCCCCGTTTATACCACCGTTGAAGGTGCGCGTGCAGCCTGTATGGGAATGCGCAAATTATCTGAAATAAATGTATATGCATTGCAAAACCTGCATATCGAACTAACCTGATATTCATTCAATAAACACTATGACTACAATTCCAATTACCGTCGCCGGCGCGGAACAGCTGCGCACCGAATTGCACCGTCTAAAAACAGTCGATCGCCCCAACGTGATTGCAGCCATAGCAGAAGCTCGAAGCCATGGCGATTTATCAGAAAATGCCGAATACGATGCTGCAAAAGAACGTCAAGGCTTTATTGAAGGCCGTATTAAAGAAATTGAAGGAAAACTTTCTAATGCACAAATTATCGACCCGTCATTGCTTGACGCCGATGGGCGTTGCGTATTTGGCGCAACAGTTGACTTAGAAGATCTAGAGTCCGGCGCCAAAGTAAGTTATCAAATTGTAGGGGATGATGAAGCCGATATTAAGCAAGGCAAACTTTCAATCAGCTCCCCCTTTGCTCGCGCCGTTATTGGTAAATACGCAGGGGATGTAGCAGAGGTCCAAGCCCCGGGCGGCGCCAGAGAATATGAAATTTTAGATGTGCGCTATGTTTAAAAATTCATTCTACTAAAGCTCTCCATATACATTTACTATTCATGAAAGCTGCTAGGCAAAATACTAATGATAAATTGCCTAGCAGTTAATTTTTGACTCTAAAAAATAGAAACTCTCAAAACTTAGCTGGTATGAAGGTAACTTCTTCCGCAAGAGGCATCAACGCCCACGGCTGGAGCGGCACCGGCTGCAGCATCGTCGCCCCCGAGACCGGGGTGGGCAGTTATTTGATTGAGGGTAAGGGGAATGGGGGGAATTTATTATCTAGCCCTGATGGGATTAAGATACTGCATTATTTTGGAGTAGCCGGACCGGTTATAACTCCTCTTCCCTTTGATATAGAAACATTAAATAAAATGTATACTTTCTCTGTACTTGCTGTTTACTCGGCTATAAATGTAGTAGATAGTATATTTGATTGTTATGGTGAAGAGATTGCTAATACAGTATTGACTGTTATTGTAATTATTGCGGTTGCAATAATTGTAGCCGCTTTTCTAAAAGGAATAGGATTGAAGCCTGCAATTGCAATGGCTATTGGGTTAATGGCTACGACTGCTGAAGCTAAAAAGGAGGGAGGTCTGAGTGTGCCAAACAAAATGTTCGACTCCAATTTCAAGAAAGTCCTCATTGTTTCGCAAATGGAGGGCCAGCATTAGATACGGTAGGGTTAAACGTTGAGGGTGATGATCTTCCTACAGGAGTAACTGTTGCACAAGCGCGAAAAGGCTTTGCCTTTTTATTAGCTTCTATGCCTAACTGGATTCCCATAAAATTCTATCCGAGGCTCAAAACTATGGTGGATGAAACGGTTTATAAACTTGAGCGATTGAGGCCTACTGGGTTTACAGGGCATGGCAATATTAAAATGGTTTCCCCGCAAGAGATGTATGCTTTAGGGTAGATGTTGACAATTTTGTCGGAACAAATTTTAAGGGGTAACTGTCTTGAATATAAAGAAACGTTCTGAGAAAATACGTAGAATTTTAATTTCTATTGAATCAAATTATGAATTACCAAAAAATTTTAGGCTTAAAAAACTGCGTAGCCTTTACAATATAATTTCCCAACACGGGTGCTCTAGAGAAGAGTCAAGTAAAATTGTTTCTATTCTTATAAGAATGTATTTGGATTTGAGTGTTCTCGAAAAAGGACCTGTTGAAAGTATTATATTTGATAGACTTGTTGATTTTGAGAAAATTGATGATCTTTATTCTCTGAGCTTTAAAGAGCTAGAAACGTCATATAAGCATTTTTTACATGCAAATATGCATTTTTCAGTGGCCTTGCTTCACTTCAAAAATATGGAGCGACTTTTTGATCTTATAAAAAAAGAAAAAAAAGAAAATCTCTTTTGTTTGGGGAATGTACCCACTCCAGGTCCTTACGAATTTGAAAAAAATCTTCAGATGGCAACGGCTATTTTTAAAAGCAAAAAACCAAGTGTTTTGAGCGATGATTGGGATACTTAGATTTCACATTCTTGTTAGTTTATCCAACTCTAAGATTTTGGTCGGAAAATGCTTAAGATTAGGTGGTGTCTCAAACGAGGTGCACAGAAAGCCAAGCCC
>RRZU010014774.1_pt1 | contig 22699 bp, 26 predicted proteins | sample 2165561 | NCBI WGS metagenome assembly RRZU01 (sample SAMN10456909, study PRJNA506462) | wastewater metagenome | isolation source: wastewater sludge | place: USA: Moscow, Idaho | reverse complement strand
TTCCGATGGATTCACGTAGAAGCCTATTAAATGTTGCGAATTTTAGCATGTGTATTATTCTCTTGTTATTTCTTTTAGTTTACATTGGCATTATTATCCTAACGTCATTCATCGGGGTTCCATGGTGGATAATCATCGGGGTCCTCCCATGGTGTCTCGGCTTCTTTAGTTTGTTGGACCTGTACGTAGTTATCAAATCTTTCTTTATTAAAATGAGCAGGAAACTCAAATATCCACCTAACTCCGGGGAATGATACTCTAGTAGAACCATCTGGCTTTGCAACAATGCTATTGTCAGTTAGTTTAAGAAGTGTCGTTGGGTTCACTTCAAATTCTGTACTAGTAAAGTACTCTGCTTCTGAACCCACAACATTATATTCTGATTTGCTTGTAAGTACCATAGATTCTTGAGTAATATCAACAGAACCAAATGAAAATGGCTGACTAAAATCGCAAAAAATTGGCAATATAAATGACCGATCGGGGCTGCTATAGCAGCCCATTTTAAAAATGAATTCGTTAATTGCCTGAGAAGTTATATCATTTAAATTGTCGATAACATCGTACCAGTCTTCCGTTGTATCAGATTTTAATTGATACGGATAAGCTATGCCATCAACTTCAAATGTTCCGCTATGAGTTTCCATGGTTTCTACCCAAGGATGTAGATATTCTAGGGTATAAGTACATTTCAACGTATCTTGTGCACCTTTATACACCGTTTCTGATAACTTAGTTACCGATACAATTTTATCCGCATCATCTATTCCTGCAATATGCGTGATTTTAAGAGCGCCCGTAGGAATCGTAGTGATAAAGTTCTGCTTAAATTTAAATGGGCCAGTAAAGTCTACAGTAGCAGCATTAAATGCTGGAGTATCGATACTTGTAATTTCTGCCTCTAGAAAGGCGTCAGTACTAGACGCGTTAGATGTACTATAAACTAATTCTTCTGACGTCGTATTAAACTCATGAAACTCTTCATTGTATACTCTAATCTTGTTCATGAATTGACGATGCTCACGCCCATCGGTAGCAAGTTTACAAAAGATATTGAAATAACCTTTGGTCGTTATTAGATTTTCACTTTCGACAGTTTGCTTTATATTACCTGACTCATCGATGACTTCTATACGATATCGCCCGGATAATGATTGGGCTTCAGACATGGAGCACCGCCTTATTAGTCTTCTTATCGACTACTTTAATGATCGTATGTTTCTTATCTCCATCCGATAGATTAGTACCAATTTCATGGAACTCGTATTTCTTGTTTCCATGGTTCAGGATAGCACCATGTAATCTACCGGTTATATGTCTAGTATCATTGTTCATTTTACGCTTCATGTAATCTTGTATAATTCTAGATTTGATTCTGTCATCGAATAACACCTGACTAAAACCTTCCGCCAATAAAAAAGAGTCAGCATCTGGCAATGCTGACTTTTCTACCAGATAGTTGTCCATAAACTCTTTAAAATTATTCATACTGTTTTAACTTGCCTTGATTGATTCCTGATATAAGCCACTCATATATTTTATGAGATATTCCCTTTGAGTATGATGTAAATCTAGCACATTTATCTTTTTAGTAATAATTTCTAAGTTCGATAGAGATTCTGTTGATTCATCTATTGACTCTATATTAGTAGACTCGATAGAATCGAATATTTGAATATCTGACGGGTTCTGAGAATATAAATGCTTTAAGAAATTATCATACTCAACGTAAGAAGATTTATGCCTAACGATAAGTTTGATAAACGTATTTACTAAATTGATAGGTCGCTCAGGAATCCAGTCGACTTTGCCATCAGAATATTCGGCCTTATAAAACAAGTTATTTTTATGCTCGATAAATTCTAATCCACCTGTATCCGTATCAAAGATATGGTATCCACGAGCATCATTGAAATCATTCCATGTTATTTCAAAGGGTGAACCAATATATTCAATATTATCGGACTTAGAGCGTGTATGAAAATGACCGGATAGAACCTTATGGAATTTAGCAAATAATTCAGGTTTCAAACCGCCTTCATGCACTTGGCCCTTGTGTAACTCGAATCCTGATATTTCGAAATGACCAAAACAATATAGGCACTTAGTCGAGTTAATCTTATTCATGGTCTCCACGTAATTCTCTTTGGTAATCCAAGGGACCATTAACACATTGCCAAGTTCTGTCACTTCTTCTAGAACCGTAACTCTATCAGTAGAAGAAAACATATACTTAGGTGAATTATGTTCTAATGTGTTCCGGTATAAAATATCATGGTTACCAACAATCATTTGCATGCTGCAATCATATTCATCTAGGTAACTAATGAATTTATTCAGGTATTCCATGGATTTAACTGTAACAAATTGACGCTTATCAAAGAAGTCACCAAGATGATAAATGGTATCAATGTTTCTACGCTTCAATTCTGGAAAGAAATGTTCTCTCCAGAATTCGTCTTGTTTGTCTAGCAATATTTGTAAATCGTTTCTTGCCGATAGATGCGTATCACTCACGATTGCAATTTTCATAATAAACTCTCCTTAAAATAAACTTAGTTCTTGTTTTTGTTCAACTTTAAACGATACAATATTCGATACGCGCTGAACAGGCTTTAAAAAATACTTTTCGAATAAACCATGCTTGTCCACATATTCTTCAGAAATTAAATCAGATGGATAATTATCAGGAAACGCAATAGAATCCGCATGAATCGGATTAGGCTCTAGAAGTTTTACCGTAAAGACTTTATCTCCAGAATGAATAGGCATGTGTAAATCAGAGCCACTAACTAACCTATTATACGCTAGAGCTCCTTTAACATGTCCAGGAGTTCCTTTAATGGGATAGCCCCTAGAATCCTGATATGTATCTAGCTTATTAACAGACGTATTGCCACAAATATCATTCACGTTAAGGTCACCAACTGACCCGGACAACTTCTGGATATATGTCTGAAACTGAGCTTCGGTGCCATCTAGACAAATCTTATAACAATCAAGTAAAGCATCTTTAAAAACCACCGGAGTAAACGCCTTAATGGCTTCTAGCCCGGTAACAGATAACTTAGGCTTAGAATATCGAACGCCTTCATTATCGTACACGTTTACGATATAGTTCTTGGCGGCAACAATAATGGCCTTAGCAATCTTTTCTCGTTTCATGATAATTTTATTCGATACCGAGTTTAATTCTAGAGCAAAATCATCAAATGTCTTGGTCAACATATCATTAAAGAAACCATCTGCAAGATGAGTGAGTTTGTTGAGTTTCTTTTCAAATGGTAAATGTTTGCCAATAAACGTATTAACAAAATCAGAAAAGTCTACCGCCGCAGAATCGGTATCAGAAAACGCAATATAGTCTTTATCTGTCTTGAGTACTTTATTCTGATAATCATTGAACATTCTAAATGACTCGGCAGTAATAGTTTGCCCGGTCAAAGTAATAGACTCGGCACAGATGACCGAGAACAATCTAAAGTATTTTGTAGCTAGAGCACCATATATCGAATTTGAGAGTATTTTTATGGCATGTTGCCTCTTATCGAGCTGATGGATTATAATTTCTTCGGCCGCAATAAAAGCCTGGAGTTCTTCCTGGCTCATATTATCAATATCATTTTTTGTCAGTTGTGTCGTCATATTCTATTTTCCATCGTTGCTGGTCGTAAGCCAATATCATCTATCCTGGAAACCTTATAGCGTTCTATTAGAACGTAACGGTTTACCTGATAAAAATTGTTTTAGATTTGGTACCACCCTATCATTCGGGCTTAGTCCTAAGTTTAGAGCATAAAACATCATCACCCAAGAAGATGATATGGTTTATTATATCACATATCACCACTTTATTTGGTATCATTTCGTACGGTTTGCGTTTACTTTTATTAACATATCTGGTAGCGCCAGAACGTACATCAACGATTCTAAAATTGTTTTTAAAGAAGTTATCGTATTCTTTTCTGGCGTTTATCCAAGACGCTCCAGGCTCTCCTGTCTCTGAATTATACCAATGTTCAGTGGCACATGGTCGTTTAGTTCCTAGAATATAATCTTTATCGGAAAATGAAGCATCTCTGTAAATGCAACTTTACCTTTATTACAAGACAAAAGAAAGTCGATATATTCCTGGGCGACAGGTTCTATATCGACGTTGTTGGTTAGTTTTTCTAGGAAGTTATTCATCAAAATTTAGTACATTTTTATGCTTGGTTGTAATTTGTTCTACGGACTCTAGTACCAAGTCTCTTTCTTCTAGTTTAGGCTGATTGGCATTTGCCTTAAAATAAGAAGATACATCATCACCATCTGACATCTGCATCTTAGATTTGTTCACGTTAATCATAAACGAAGATGGTCGGGTAATATCACCCCAGCGGTTCTTTAATTGCTTAACCTTCATCTGATGATTATCAGCCATATCATCCGTCTGGATTAAGCCGAAAATAAAATCAGCGGTCATTGCAATGCCAAGAGACTCAGAAATTTCTGTCAGGTTAAAGTCGTTTGCATTGACGCCTGAGCGGTTAGTCTGAGTCGGAGAACATACGATTAAGTCTTGTTCCATTGCTACGCCACGAACTTCTTCTGCAACAGCTTTAATTTGAGCATAAGAATTAGACGCATCGGTATTTCTATAAGATGTCATCAGGTTAATATAATCGATGAAGACAATATTAGGTGCAAAATTTTCTTTTAGTTTGAGTTCTTTTAATAGATGGCGTAGATGGTTAGCGTTAAAAACCCCGGCAACGTATTCTTTAATCTTAATAGTACCTATAGCATTGCTCTTAATCTGGTTGATTTTAGAGTTATATGTCATCAGTGGCATCTGACGTAATTGTTGTAAAGTACAATCCATAAGGTTCATATCAATACGTTCGGCAATTTTTGTTTCTGATAACTCTAAAGTAACGTACAAAACATTGTATCCATTCTTAATAAGATAAGAAGCCCAGTCGGTCATAAAAAATGATTTACCTACACCTGTTGGAGCTACAGGAACAACCAGAGATTTATAACCACATCCACCACCAGTTACCATATTAAGTGCAGTTAATTTGAATGGTAACAACGATTCAACTTTATGATACTCATTAAAACGTTCTTGGGCATCCCGGATATAGTCATGACCAATGTTTTGGTCAAATGATACAGATACGGCATCCTTTAATAGCTCAGGGATATTGTCGTAGCTTGCTGATTTATTTTCTAGAATATCGATTGCCTTATAGACTGCTAACATGCAAGACTGTTGTTTGAAATATTTTTCTGTCTTTTCTAGGATGTGTTCCTTTGATAATTCTTTGGCATGACAAACAATCTCAGGATTATACAACCGATGTATTAAACTCTGAGCATCCGTATATGTTTGCTGAGATAGATTCTTTTGCTCGGATAGTTCAATTTCCATTGCACCTAAAGACGGTAGCGCATTATATTTTTCTTGATACTTTTTAAAAATAGTGGCTACCGTACTATGAGCAGTATCCAAAAAATAATCGGTCTTAAAATAAGGAAAAACTTTAGAGCTAAATTCATTATCATTTAGCATCAAAGTTAAGATGATTTTTTCTAGCTCTAGTGACATCTTTTATTCTCCAGTAGTATCAGGTTTCTTTAATCTTTTCTTTTTCAAATTCTACAATAGACGCAAGGATATGTTTAAAAATAGGAGTTGCAACATAGTCCTGGAATTCTTGAGATTGCTCAATCGTCATTTGGTTAGTGTTCAGAGATAACCCGCTAATGAACAACGACTGAATCCAACAATCATAACCAATATTACCATCTTCTAGAGTTTTCCATTCGGTATACTCATAGACAGTATCCATGAACTTACCAGAATCAACCTTGATTTGAAGCCTGTTACTCATCGGGTCAATGCCCATAGAATGCTCAGGTACTTCTTTGACGGTATTATTTGATTCTTTTTCTAGGGGCTTAAAATGTGTTAAATCAACCATCTAATTTCTCCAATCTGATTTGTGTCTCGATAATGTCAAGTAGTACTTTTGAAATATACTCGTCATATAACTGCTTAGAAAGTTGCTCACCAATTAAAATATCGATGCGCATATTCTCGTTGTGTTCCAATTCAATTTCTACACCATTTACGGATATATTATAAAAATCCGTATCAAAATTTAATGTAGCTTCGGCTTCGTTATCTGGTTCTGTGACAACTTTGATATTTTCAAAAGTAAACACGGTACCAGAAAATAAACCTTCGTCTAGGCGAATAAGATTTTTACCTTCGGGTTTATCTTCGCCAAGATATAACGAATATTTTGGGACAGCATTTGCCATTAAAACTCCTTAAACAATTTTAGTAAAACCATTAACTTTCTCTAGGCTCAAAATAGACCGTACATTTTCTTCTAGATTAGCCTTATGAGAAATAATAAAAACATTCATGCCTTCGTTACCGAGTTCATTTGTAATAATATCAAACATCGCCAATGAACCAGTTTGGTCTAAAGCATTATCTGCAATCTCATCTAGTACCAATAAATTTGTGTTGATACCACCTTTAATCTTTGCAGTTTTAATCCATGCCAGATTCAGCGCAATATCAACTCTGGCTCTTTCTCCGGCAGATAATGAATTATATTCGAACTCATCGGCATACCGAGTAATAATCTGTTCGTTAAACAATTCGTCCATAGAAAATTGCAAAGGTAGTTGCATTTTACTCAAGTAATGATTGGTATATTTGACGAGTACTGGAATATATTGCTTGATAATCTCGGCTTTGACGCCATCGTCCTTTAATAGGTCAGAAGCAATATTAGAGATTTTGTTTTTAAGCTTGAGTTTTTCGTAATTATTCTGAGCAGTGGTTAAAGTATCCGTTAGTGTTTCTATTTCTGCTCTGAGTTTTTGTATATCAGAATCATTAGTACTTTCTGCAATTTTACTCATCAGTTCTTTACTTGCAGCCAATATTTGCTTCAACTCGGTTTCTTTAATGAGCTTTTGTTTTTCGATAACAGAAATGCATTCTTCGTGTTTCTTAATATCGGCAATTATTTGACTCAGCTTGGTAGTCGTGTCATTAAACTCATCTGTTACCGTACTAATTTCATTATCATACTTGGCAATTTCTTGTTCTAAATCGGCTATCATTGTTGTCTTATGAACTTCACTGATGGTTTGCTGACATTTATCACAAGAGCAATTATCTCGAATGAAGGCTAATTTCTTGGTGTGTTCTGACCTTAGAAGCTTATTAGTATGCAAACTCTTTTCTAGAGCGCTCAGATTTAACCTGGATGTGTTCTGGGACTCTTTGAGGCTAGCCAACATAGGTTTCATATCAGAATCTTCTAGTGTTGCCCTGAGGCTATCCAGGTCTTCTCTGATGCGTTCTATGTTTGATACGCTTTGCTGGAATTTGTCCTTAAGGTCTTTATTATTAGTGTTGTTCTTGATATAGGCAGCAAAATCATTTTTAGTCTGAATTAAGCTTTCTAGCGTACTAATTTCGGTATCAACGCTCTTTAGTTTATCCTTTAAAACTGCCAGGTTTTGCTTATGGATATTTGCCATCTCGGAAAATACCGATAGGTTTAAAATAGACTCTACAAACTTTCTACGTTCATGTGGAGCCAAATGCAAAAACGGCACATAATTCATAGAGCTCATGACGACAAGCCTAGAGAATACGTTATAATCAAACTTTAGGACATGATTTTCCAAGTACGATTGGCTATCAGCTACCGATGCATTTTCATGGAGTTTATTGCCATTAACATAAATTTCGAATAGATTAGGTTTTTGGCCTCTGATGATTTTATATGCATCGGAACCAGAAATGAATTCTAATTCAATAACAGAATCTTTTTGGTTGATAGAGTTGATGAGCTTTTGTTTTTTGATATTTCTGAATGCTTTGCCAAATAAAGCAAAGCAAATAGAATCTGTCATGATAGAAGTTTTACCGGTGCCGTTTTTACCGGATACCAATGTTGTCGGTGACTTGTCCAAATAGATTGTCAAAGGATTATCACCAACCGATAAAAAGTTTTTCAATTTCACGGTTTTAAATTTAATCATTGTTATTCTACTCGTTGGCGATACTAAAATATTGGTTAAGTTGTAGGTATTCTTTAATGCAATCATCTACCGCATTATGCTCTACTATATTGTACTGTTCAAATAGTTCTTGTCTATTAGGAGCATAACCATTCTTAACGTTATAGACAATATCGCAAAAGGTTCTTGTATCTCTAACTTTCCAGTGGTTTAATGGAAACTTATCAAGCCAGTTTCTTTCACCGTATACCTTTTCGTATAAATTAGAAATAATAGCAAAGTCAAAATGTGGGGCTCTAATCCAGACGCAGGTTTCGTTATTGACGGCGTTATCTGTACAATATTGCGTAAACTTATCCAGCGCTTCGTCTAAGTCAATCTTATCTTTTGCTTTCATTACGGACTGAGCTTCTTCTGATTGTTTGAGCCACCAATCTAAGGTAGACTTCATAGGTTTCAAGCCATAATCTGTAAGTTGCTTAGTGGTTTTAACATTACAATAGAAGCCATTACGTCTTAGCGCTTCTACGCTATCTCCCCAGTTACCAACAATAGCGCCAAAAGAAATAATGGGAGCAGTCTTCACATCGGTCGATAAGGTTTCAAAATCAAAAATAATAAAATCAGGCAATCTCATTTTCTAATACTCGCAACAATAGTAATCAATCAATAATGCGATAGACGCAATCAGATTCGGTATCGGTGAACAGATATGCGGCGTCTTTTTTGTCATGGCAATCATCGAAAAAGGCATTAAGTTTTTCTCTAATAGATTCTAGTGTTACAAAATCATCATAGTTAGTTTCTTTAACCATATAAAACCTGTTTGCTAGAGCCCTATCATACTCTGTACCATATTCGCATAAAAATATTTTCAGCAATCTGAGCCACCATTTATCCGTGTTTCTTACTCGCCTAACATCACATCTGGCATCTAACTTAATCCTAGAGTAAATTGCATTTAGTTTGCTTGTAACCATGGGCTCGACGATTTCGGCAAATTGTATGTCTAAGGTGTCCGTGGTTTTTAAAACTACAGTCATGATGGGTTCTCCTTCAATAAATTGGGTCGAACTATAGCATTATAATCCAACCCATATCATTTGTAAATTTATATTTTGTTAGTAAAACGTTACTGGTCTGTAACTAGTTACCAAGTGTATACTGATGCCATGCAATCGCATCCTTGATGATAAATGACCGGTTATGAATCATCTTGTTGATGTCCTTCAAGAAATCGATTTTATCAAACTGGATACCAATTTTAAGATTCAGCTGAACCATGTTCGGATACGTATCGATATGTTTGTGCACATCGTTTTTAAGAATCTTTTTATCAGAAAAATCTGGCAATCCTGCTGCTATACGTTCTTCTGTCGTTAATGTCTTTAGAAAATAACCTTCTAGGACTGTTTCTAGCTCTTGCTTCTTTTGCTGTAGAATGTACAAGTTTCTTTTCTCGGCAAGCAAAATCTCATAGTACTTAGAATGTAACTTAGGTATCCGTAATGCTTCCGATGCCAGGTCATTTTCATCTAGACCACAGTCATATGCCCATAGTTTTTCAATGTCTTCTAGTTTCATTCGGATTCTACTCTCGAGGTTTTATTATCTTCGACAAAGTTTATTTCGTAATACTGATACTCAAATGTTGCCGTAGCAATGAGCTCATCATTTTGTGATTGCTGAGTCGTTAAATCTAAATCCCCTAAAGATGTGGGCCAGATGTGCTTATAAGCTATTTCAGCAAACTTATTATTCTGAGCGGTATACAAATGAAGTACCGCATCCGTATATTCCATTGGCTTATCACAAAATTGTCTGGGGTGATTAGGTACAGATAAACCAATTAACCATTCATAAATGGCTCGCCAGTTTTCTAGTTTGGCAGAAACCAAAAATGAAATTGTCATTGGGCTAAATTGTAACTTATCTCCACGTAAAGGGATATCAGTAAATGGTGTTGCATGAGTTGCTCTACTCAAATTGAGCCCAGGAATAGGATAATCCGTGCACGTAAATGATACTGACTCTAGACCGACTATTTGAAGCACCGCCCGCGTAGAGCTCAAATAGTTTAATGTATCGGTATCTTTCTTAAATGGTAATTTTCTAGACACGCTTTAATTCCTCTATTTTACTAAAATTGATTTTAAGAACCATTCTGGATATAACTCTTCATTTTGCTGTATCAATCTATAGACGTTCTTATCAATAACATATGTCACACCAAAATCATTGACTCCCCGGCAAACTCTACCTGCCGATTGAATAAATCTAAGGATAGTTTCTCTGGTATACCAAGAAGGATTTAATTTCTTTCTTTCTGAAGTATACAAATCACCTAGATTTAAAAATGGGATTTTTGCGATGATTTGCCATCTTGCTAAATCTCCTTTAAAGTCGTAGCCAGTTTCAATAGATGGTGACAACACGATGGCTTTATTATGAGTCCCTAGAAAGTCTAAAATCTCTTCTCGGTTATTTGATACCAGCATTCGACTCTTATACTTAGAGTTATTCATGATATCATTAGCTAATTTAAACGAAACCGTATGAATCACACCATTACCAGATTGTCCTGAAATAATCTCGTCAACTAACACAGCAATATCTTTAGGATTCGTATCACGGTTAATCTGAAGCGTTTTGTCCACGCAAATTGGTCTATTTTCTTCCGGGATAGGGTTATGAGTATCGATAAAGACATAATCTCCTTCGGCAATATTAAGGTTCTCTGTATATTCTTTGATACCACAAATAGTTGCCGACATGTGTACGTGCTGATGAGCCTTAGAAAACAAAACATGTTGAGTTCTAAAAGTTCTTGATGATAAGGGCACGATTTTATAGTCGGTATCAGATTTAGTAATAATCCATTTGAAATAAGGCGACCTAAAACTAGGTTCCATCAACAAAGATAGGTTCTTAGAAAATTCTAACAAATCTTGGCTTGCCAATTTCATACCAACCGAATCTGCATTCTTCAGTTGGTCGGCTTTCTTGCTGAGTTGGTCGGCAATTCTAACACACTCTTTGAACATGTTAGCAATTGAGTCGATGTCGGCTTCTGTTAGTGATTTAAAATTAAAATACCTATCTTCGGGGAACCGTTCTAACAAAATAGTAATGAGTTCCGAATAATAGTCCATGAAAGAACGCCATTGATTTTGTATCCGCTTATGGCCATCTTTTAGCTTAAATGATATAGAAGTATTATTGATGACAACATTATCAATTTCATGGCACTCGTCAATGATTGTTAAATCTAATCTATCATCAACGTCATTAGAGATAATACTACAGCCTGCCGTAATGTAGAATGCCGAATTGGTCGTTTTAATATCCGGACAATTGACCCAGGAATCTCTAGCAATCAGATAAGGGCAAGACGCTTTATCGCATTTGTTTGAATACAGCTTTTGTAAGCATTCTTGTGACATATATCCAGGTGCACCTTTATGGCAATTATAATGAACCTTTGATTTTAGGTCCAATAAATCTGGATAATCTTGCTTATATTGTTTTTGAAGGCCAATAGTAGATGTAATGATACACGTACGGTAATCACGCTTGATGCGTTTTAGAACATTATGAATGGTGATACCAATGGCAGACTTACCAGAACCTGTAGGCGCAGATATGATGACATGTGGCACATCGTTTAATAGAGCTCTGATGGCACTAATAATAGTCTCTTTTTGGCCGGAGTTATATGTATCGAATGGAAACTCTTCATCAATGAGCTTCGAGATAATATCATCGCTTACTTTCATGTTTAATTTCCACCGTTAATTTCGTAAATAATCAATTTTATAGTTTCAACAGTCGCTCCCGTGAAGGAGCGACTTTATAGAAGGTTAATAACATGCCAGGAGTAGCAAGACTAGGAGATATGGCCGGAGGTCCTATCATATCTGGTGCCGATAATGTGTTCGTCAATAGTAGACCTGTTGCTAGATTATCTGACGGGGTAGCACCACATCCACCAACAAAGTCGCCTGTACATACGGCATCGCCCAGAATCGTCTCAGGTTCGTCCACGGTGTTTGTAAACGGTCGCCCAATAGTTAGATTAGGTGATGGTGTGAGTTGTGGCCATAGCGTTTCTGGCGCATCTGGGAACGTCTTTGCCAAGTGATAATAAAAATGACCGTTATTGGTCATTTTTTGTTGTCCTGCGTCTAGACCTAGGTGCTTCAGGCGTTTCTGTAATTTCTACGTCTCGCCTTGGTGCGTTAATCAGAGTTTCAATTTCTGACTCGCTTAGTACCTTATCATCTTTAATCACTGCAGGAATATTAACCTTGTTACCGTACTGACTCTTAAGGGTATCGATATTAAAATCAATGCCTACGGCCTTAAATGCATAAGGCACCTTTAACCTACGCTTCAGTACTTCTGTCTCAAAGCGACCGTTTTGACCATATAATGTTATCATCTTTAGAAACCTTTGATGTATTCTTGAACGGCAGCATCGTCCATGTAAACTAGCCCACAGATATTACTGTTAAAGACAAAAGGGAACTTTTTAACCGATGGTGGGATAATCTGTATCAAATCATCTCGAGTATAATCCTTATCGAGGACTTTCTTAGAATACGGAATCTGCTTTTGCTTGAGTTGCATTTCTAGAGTCTGGCAACGAGAACAATCATTTTTTGAATATAGCACCAATGACATTTTAATTTCCTTGTGTAATTAACCATTCTTTACGTAAATCGGCATTATCGCCGAATACAATGTTTAGGCTCTTAAGATATTCATCGTCTAAAGTGATGACCGTCTCTACCGGATTAGTGATAACGGTCTCTTTATAATCTTCAGGGGACAATGAACCTAGGCCCTTAATATAATCTACTTCATAACCGGATAAACCATCTTTATTGTTTTCATACTCTTCAAAGGTATAAAAATAACGAGTAGCCTTCTTAGGATGTCTTGCCACAAATAGAGGCGTCTGTAACCGTTTAATTCTACCTTGTAAAAATAAATCTGGCCATCTGGAAAAGAATTGTATCAACAAACACTGAATATCATTTCCATCCGGGTCCATATCGGTCATAATTCGGATATTACCATAATTAAGAGCCGTTTTAGATGTCTTAATAACATTCAGCTGTGTGTTATACTTCTTTAGGTTTGTTTCATTAACTGGAATCTTTTTCATCTTTAATAATCATAGTTGTACATTGATAGTTGTAGTTCCTTTAACTGGCTTTCGATACCATTGATTTTCAGAAAAGATTGCTCTTGTTTCTTTAGATTCTTAACAGAATTACTAGAGTATTTGGCGCACATCTCACAAGAACAATTCTTAGGTGTATCAATAGCAATCTTAAAGGATTTAGTGACCTTGAATTCTTCCACGGGAATCATAAGTGCAAATCCACTCATACGAGCAAGATATTGATTTAGACGACGTTGTCTGATTCTGGCTCTCTGAGCTCTTGGATATCGGGTGTTTCTCATAGTAGATTGAAGCTCCTTACTTATTTTAAGGCGAATTAAAACCATATTCATTTCGTAATCGTTAGAAAGGTTTTCTTTGATACTTTCTAAAGCGGAATGTACATTCCGCTGTTAACAAGCGTTTTAACAATATCTTATTATGCTTCTGTCTTCTGTATCATACTAATCACCTTGTCCAGTAGAGTGGATATGTGCTTATTATACACATAGAGCTTAACATAGTACAATTTATTTTCTAAATAGATCGGTTTTAAGAAATTTATCGAAAAATCTGCCGGACTTATAAAAATCATTTAAGAATCAATGGCTTATGTATTTGGAAACACCGTCTAAATCATTGATTTTAAACACATTTTCCAAAAACCATCAAAAAGCTAATGGGTTACACGCCTATTTTGCGCTGTTTTGATGGTTTCTGACATCTAAAGCAAAATTATCAATAAAAACAATAATTTACAGATTAAAATTCAAATACGATGTCAGAGTCATCTCGAATCACAGAATTCATCTTATAGGCAGCGACCTGTTGCTCCTGGGGTGAGCTCTGGCTCGAGTTCATATTGAACCAATCTTCTAGATGAGGAATCGGATTTTTCGCCGGGAAAGAATACTCTCCGAACTCATCATAACCAAACTCGGTAATCTTGACAATATCCTTAGCATTAAACAAAATCCAGTCGATAACCATAGTTTCATTGATACCCACTAGACTACGACCGGCAAACAGATACTTGGTCCATTCAATTTCGGTACTAATGACCGATAGTAACATGCTCTTCAAATCAGCCTTAATCTCGGCAAAGATTTCTCCTCCGAACTCTTTGTCCATGTTACGTAACTCGGTAAAGACTTCTTTGCGGTATCCAACGTGAACTTCTAATTCATCTTGGGCAATTTTCTTAACGGCCTGACCAATGGCATTAAAGAGTCCAGATTTACAAATAGTAAAGGTGATAGCAAATGATGCCATAAACTGGATACGTTCTAGTAGAAGCATGGCGTAATAGAACTTCATCAAATTTTTAATGACCTCTTTACGTGTATATTTTTCCGGGTTCTGTTTATAATCAAGGGAGAATGCCGCAAATTCTGATAGGTATGCTTCGATGACAGATACACGGTCCATTGCTTCTTGGTCGGCAAGAATAGAGCCTAGAACTTCTGACGGATTTTCGAAACTCATTCTAACAATTTCTGAGTATGTATTTGCGTGCACCATTTCATTTGCAGTAATCGCAACTTCTGCTTCCCAAACTTCGATACAAGGATTAAATGGAGCCACCAAATAAATCGGAGAAGTTGCCGCAATAGAATCGGCTTCCCATTGCCAGGCAAGCGTTTTAATCATAATATCACGAACATCTGGCGCACACGTCTTGAATTCATTTATGCAACGAGAAAATGTGAATTCGTCTTCCGACCAATCCAAACTTTTGATAACTTTGTAGTATTTCCAAATTTTAGGAAAATGCTTATGGATTGTGTTCAAAAGCCCTTTATCTTCGCCTAGAAACAGAGCTTTGTCTTCATATTGTTCTACTGTCTTTGTTTTATTAAAAATCGTCATCTTTGATTTTCACCTTTGTTGTTGATATGTTGGTAAGGGTTATGACCAAAAAGGATTAAAGCATTTTCCCTAAGCCAAAAAGCAGAAGGGCCTCGATGAACCCACCAAGGCCACAGCGCCGACCAGGAAACCCCAATCCATTTACTGTTATTATACCATAGACAGGATTATAGTACAATTTATTTTCTAAAACCAACGGTTTAATTTTTTAAATCATAGCGGTCACGGACCAAGCGTTTGTACTCATCTTCTGCCATACCGGCACGGTCAAGCACTTTAAGGCCGGTGACTACTCCGGCGCCATTAAATGTATCGATGACGCCTAGCTCTAGCATGGGCTTCTGTCTGCCCCTAGGATAGTCGATGATAGTATGGTTAGAAAAGACTTTATCCAAATCTAGATGTTTATAGTGGCCATGTCTGGTGATATCAATATGGTTCTCTATCCAGTGAACGAACACGCAAACCGAGTCTTCGATTGATACCGAGCTCGCGTTAAAACTAAGCTCAGCACCAATCTTCATGAGCAGCTCATCGTATAGGTGTTCTCGTGTTTTCTTATTAGGATTATCCGAGAAGTCTATGATGATATCGAAAGCTTCTTTGGCATTTGGGCCTAAGTCTACTAGTGAAAACTCATCTACGTATCCAGGGACTAACATCGCAATATCCGACACAACGTTATTGTACGGAAACTTAAAGCGTTTAAAGCCTCTAGAAGTATTCCAGTCTAACATATAGTTGACCAATTCTCGCTGAGTGAACACTTTGCCAGGGTTTTTATCGAACAAATCAAGCATATCGTCAATGAGTTCTGGCACAAGTTCACAGATGAAATGGTCTCCGGCCAATCTATACTCGGATTTTTTAGATTCTGGTATCTTAGGAAATGCCGCAATCTGATAGCCTTTAGAAGTATATTTTGGCCGAGGATATTCTTTAAAACGAGTAAGCATTTCATCTAGGTCTTTAGAGCCGGCAAGATATGGTAACACAGAATTACCATATCCATAGGCGTCCAAAGAATAGTCCATGGCCGAACCTGTTAATCGATGAACAAAGAAAATAAACAGATGTTCTTTCATTGTCCAAGTCTTATAATGATTGGTCTTATATGTTTCTGCCAGAATACGTTTCTGTTTTTCTGACAGATTATTTTTCCACGGGTGCTTATCAGGAAATGCTACATCATATAGAAGGCCACACCACGAAGTATGTTTTCGATTAACCGCCCAGTACATTGTCGCACTTTTCATTAGGTCATCTTTAAACGGAGCTTCGTCTGGAGATTTAGTGCCAACATTACAGTTCATTTCGTACCAGAATGCTTGTTCTAAGAATTTGATACAGTTATCATAATAATCTTGTTTTACTTTTAACATTTATCGGCTCCATTTATCGGCAGAAAATGCTCTGTATGCTGATTTTCTAAGATGTAAGCTTTGTGGTTTTTCTAAGAATTTATCGGCAACATCTTTAGGACTTTCGTGGTATCTTTCAACTGGCATTAGGACGGCACATCCGAAGTGTTTTACGAGTAAGTCATTGAACTCGATAGTATACGCTCGTCTTTGTAACAAAGTGCCTGTGAAGTTAGTACCTTTGAAGGTATTACCTACTGGCAGTTTTCTTTCTTCGTGTTCGATTGGCATTAGGCCACACGGAATAACTTTTACGTTGAATTCTTTTTCTACTTCATCGGCTGCGGCTTTATATGCCAGAACAAAATCTTCTACGGTAGCAAAGATATTTGTTTCTCGGAATACGTGATGTCTAACATCGGTTGAACCCAGACAAATTTCAACGGTTTTAGTATTTTTACCAATATACGGCCTAACAAAATCTGTTAATTTGCGTTTAATTGCTTGCCCAAATAGAGTTGCCCCGTTATGATGGTAGAAACAGTTACCATAGGCAGTAAATGCTGGCGTATGAGAATCACCAATAGTAATTGTTTCTGTATCAAAATATGTCATAGGCACATATTCAGCCGAATAAATGACTTTAACGAGTTTATTTGCGATAGCCTGAGTAAACAGCACAGAAGTCGATGGTTTACCTACTCGGTTTAGTAATTCCTTTTCTTGCGGCAATTGTTCTGCAATCATATTAACAATTTTAACGTCTGGATTATTATCGACATAATTTACCAAATCAATGATACGTTTGGCATGCTCATCTGATAAGCCGCCGATAATATTAAAAGAACCATTATAATTGACACCACAACTTAGGACAATAATATCCGGGGACTCGACTTCTAAATCGGTATAGGTATATGACCATGACCATTTCCCGGTTAGAACTTCACCATTAAAGATAGTGGCTCGCATCATTTCGAATCCATGTTGGTGAGATTCTTCTTTCTTAGGAATAACGCCAATAGGATTCAATACTACAACTTTTTTATTTTTAAACATACAAATAAGCCTTTAAAGAGTATGGATTAGGAGTTTAAAATCCATACAAAATCATCTACGTCAATAAAGATAGTTTTAAATCGCCATATAACTTATCTTCATCGTAAGATATGTATAGTTCATGTATGGGCGAAAGAATCGATTCTTTCGCCAGTCGGTTTTACGGCACAATCGATAAACTCTTGACTCATTCAGTATCTCATAGAGCAATATCATCTTCTAGCTCATCATCTTTAGGCGTTTCTAGTCTGAAGAGTTTCTTACATGCCTTCTGGAATTTTTCATCGGCCAAAATATCTTGCCAAAATTCGTTTGATTCTTGAATTTCTGATTCTCGGTATTTTCTAGATTGGTCAGAAGCCTTAGCATACCAACCTACAGATGGCTTAATGGCATGACCGGTTGCTAGAGCAATATCAAGTAGACCGGAATATAGAAGCACACCTTTATCGAATAGAGCAGTGAACTTTAATTTAGAAGCTTCTTTTACTCTACGGCCCTTTTCAACTTTCATTGTAAAAGTATATCCAGCAATATCTGTACCTTGTTTTTCTTGGGCTCTGGTTAAAAAGATAACAGAGTCCGCGGCGTACATTCCAGAAGAACCACCACTCATAACATCTTTGGGGTACATACCTTGACTAGAATATGTTTGGTTAATCATTACTATCGGAATATCTTTGATTTTAGATTTTACCGTAATGACTCGGAACAAAGATTTTAGAGCTTTTGCTCTAGAGCCCATATCTGCAGCAGCCTTATCATCTTCGGCGTCTGACATTTCTTTATGCGATGCTACGTTACCAATTGAGTCTACCAATATAATTAACTTATCCCCACGGACTAAGCCATCTAGCTGAGCCGAAATTTCATTACGTAGGTTTTCTACGGTATCAAACGGAAGATGAATCATTCTAGAAGCGTCGATGCCCATGTTATTGATATAGTCACGGTTGATACCGAATTCATTATCCAGGAATAAACATGCTGCGTCTGAGTATCTGTCGAGATATGATTTAACGCAGAGTAGAGCCAGATTAGATTTAAAATGTTTAGGAGGCCCAGCAAAAATAGTAACACCACCTTCAATACCAGAATCTAATTCTCCGGATAGAGCCAGATTTAGTACCGGCATAATAGTAGGAGTATTACATTTTTCATTTAGGTACATTGATTTGTCAAGGGTTTCAATCATACCCTTACCGGCTTTAGTATTTTTCTTTACTTTGTCTAAAATGCTCATAGTTGTTCACCTTTACTTTTTAATTCGTTTAATACTTCTACTAAAATATCACCATGGCAAGCCTTTGGCTTACAAAACAACCTAAAACTTTGCCATCTAATTCTTCATTATGTAAGAGTTGACATCCTCCCCTCCCTAAGTGTTTGTAACTCATTTACCCTTAACTGTTTACCAGATTTGGTAATAATGCTATCATTATATGCAACAATAAAAGATTCTCCTTCGTACTCTAGCTCAAATAAGTCTTTAGGGTCTTCGTTAATTTGAGTAGAATACAAATCTAAACCAATAATCGATAAAAGTTCTGCGAGTTCTTTGTTTAGGGCCACTTCTTCTCGTTTCATACCGTGAGTATTCATCACTTTACCACGGAGGGCGTAGCCAGCATGTTTTGATGGGTCTCGAGATGGAAGGAAGCTAGACAGCGCAGATAAACCTTCTGCTAGGAAAATGCTCATTTCTTCTGGATTTTTATTAACAGCAGAAATCAATTTATCAGACTTGATTTTGGCCGAGGATTTTAGGGCCGCTTTTGCTGCTTTCTTTTCCGCTTGTTCTTTCTTATACAAAATAGCTTCAATCATTGGCATAATGATATTTTCTGTTGCCATAATTTTCTTAGCAATTTTGTTATAATCTAAACTATTAAAGAATTGAGAAATTTCTGCCTGAGTATTTGTTAATCTTTCTTTCGATTGTGAATCAAATTTAGGATTAACAAAGCCAGAAGCCCAGATACCTAAAAATAAATGTTGTTTGATTTGTGCCGGGAGTACTTCAATTTTCCATTTACGTTTGATTAGCGGTCTCAGTTCATTGCAAATATTGTTCATGATATAATCGATATGATTGCCACCATTTGTAAGGTTAAGGCCATTAACATAAGACGTGAATCTGAATTCCTGGTCATCTCCAGAAGGCGCCAAGATGATTTTTGTGGTGCCACTATTGGCAGATAATGGAAGCGCATCCTGGTGAATTCTGGATGCGATCTGAGATGTGTTACCCGTTTTAATCTTGGCACCATTGAACTCGAATTGCATATCAGGGTAACAAATCTGAATATTGAAGAGTCTATCTTTTAAAACTTCTAGATGGTCTTCCGTAATAGTTTCGATACCGAAGCGCTTTAAATCCGGCTTAAATGTGACAGTAGTACCATTTTTACTAGATTTGGTTTTGGTCGTCTTGATTAAATCTGGATTACAGTTATCCTGACAATCAACAGTGACCATATATGTACCATCACAGGATTGACCTATAAAAGAAGTAGAGAAACAATTCGTGGCAAATGAACCTACACCGTTTGTACCGATAGTTGTTCTATCGTCAGAGAAAGATGTTCCTGCTTTTGCTTTTGTCCAAGATGCTTCGGCCTGATATAAGCCATTATGTTCTACTACAGGAATGCCACGACCATTATCTGTTACGGTAACAATATTGGATTCTGTATCGATATTCACCGAGATTTTATTGGCAAACTTGAATTCTGTCCGAATGGCTTCATCGATAGAGTTGTCAATAATTTCATTGATAATCTTTAGAAGGCCAGGAACAATCTTGAGTTCTTTTTGCTTGAAGTCAACCAGCTGCGTCACTGATTCTAGAGAAATAGAACCGATATACATGCCGGCTCTCATTAGGATATGGTCTCTATCAGATAGGACCTTAAAAGAAGATTGGTTTTTACTCATATTGATACATCACTCTCTTATTGAATTTCAAACTCTGGTGCGCTTAATTGCTTTGCCATCTTGAATTCTATTAAGTCAATATTGGATTCATCGATACTATCAAGTAGTGTGGATTTAGTACCTTCGTATAATAATACCTGATTATAGTCATGTTTGATTTTTCCTATATCATTTACGATAACAAGCTTGGTCAATCTGGATGTAAATTCTTTACGAGTTATCTTTTCACCATTTATTGGGTTCTTAGTTGACGGCATAGTATCTGGATTATATGCTATCATAGCAGTTTCACCTTCATCGATAAAATAGACTCTAGACTCAATGCAACCAATACTAATCAATTTTTTAAGTAATGTTGGAGAAATAGCATTATCAAGTAATTCTTGCTCTTTAATGAATACCACAGCAGAGCCAGGAAAAATCTGTAACCGTTCATAATTATCAATAACAAATCTAGAAAACTTATTCATAGAATTATGAAACAGTACTTCTAGGTCAGAATAATAGTTGAATTTAAAATCGTTCATGTTTTAACACCTTAATCAATTGCGATAGCATACTCTAATGATTTTTTATTTTTAGGAAGTTCTTTTCTACGTTCTCTAGAAGCTTCACCTTTGGATTCAAGTTTGGCTTCGAAATCTTTGACAAACGTATTATAGAATTCCATATCAATTTCTATATTCTGAGGTGAGCTAGATTCGTTTCTAATAGAGCTGTCACCGTGTTCAAATAGTTCATCATAGATGGCAGAGTTCATCAGTGATTTTGCCTTGACGTATGAATATTGTTTCTCTGACGCGATTCTTGCCAGGAACTGATAATAAGCCGCCTGAGTAAAATAAGAAAATGGATTTTCTGATTGAGTGATGTCAAAAGAATCAATATAGCGCAAACAATGTACAATTGCATCTGCTACCATGTCATCTCTAAAGTGATATCCTGAAAAGGTATATTTTCTGGCAAGGTTAGTACAAATTTTCTGGATACAATCCCCGACATAATCACTAATCTTTGGCATCGTATCCATATCACCCGATACTCGAATTTTATCAATTTCTTCTTTACGTTTTACTAGAGCTTGATAAAACATGGCTTTGTCTACGTAGATGTTATCTGACGCCGGTTTGTTTTTGGCAATCGATTCATTGATGATTGTGGATTTTTTATATGGCTTTCTTTTTGGAGCCACGGATACTGTTTCACTATTATTCATTTGTCTGTCGCCTTGCTGATGTAAGAATACTCAGGAGTTATTACAAGTTTGGATTTAAAATGGCGTTCTAACATTTCTACAGATTTGTTAACGTTCCAACGTTGGGCAAATTCGATATCATTTAACCAACATACGCCTTTAATGAATCTATGCGCTGTTACAAGTTTAACGCAATCAGTGCAGATAGGCTTAGAAACAAATAAGATACATGGTTCATTGAAAAGATACCTATTGGCGATTGCATTCATTTCTGCATGAATAACGTTCTCTAGTTTAAAGTCCCTATCATGAATAAGCTCATCATCTAGAGAATAAGGTAAACCATTGTATCCAGTAGAAGCAGTTTTACCATCTAGAGTAATAAGGACAGAACCTACTTTTGTAGATGGGTCTTTTGACCAAGTAGAGATGACCTTGGTGAGCTCAAGGAATCTAGAGATGTTATGTGGTTCTAATATTGATTTAGTCATGGTGGAAATGAGTGTTTGCTTGAAAGATGTCACCATTATACTATGGTTCTAGAAATAGTACATAGAAGTTTTGTATGCCGAATGTTACTAGAATGTAACACGGTAAAGATTGATGAAATCTGGAGAGTCCTGGATGCGTTTGAGAGTGTACCTATAGGTTTTATCATCTTAGAGCCTAGAACGTCCTGGAGATGAACCGGACATCACTGGGATATGTCTAGGCTAGGTGGTCTATCTTACAGTTGGATACATGTTGTCTTGTTACAATCTAGACACATTGACTATACAAAACTACTATGTACAAACTTTTTTAAAATGTGTATAATGGTCTCCTGTCCTGTCCTATCCTATCCTATCCATTCCTGGTCAAAAAATATAATAGGGGCTAAAGCCCCAGATATATTAAGATTTAATTATAATATATTATAGGGGAAGAGCCCTAGGGGCCAATGAACACTTGATGAAGGCTTTAGCCTGAATCTTAGTGTGAATTGTCATGTGTATAATCTAGGGATAAGTTATCATGGATGAAGCCCAGTTCATCTCTAGGACATCTTATCTTAAGGGAGTATAAACC
>RRZU012689117.1_pt1 | contig 22702 bp, 20 predicted proteins | sample 2165561 | NCBI WGS metagenome assembly RRZU01 (sample SAMN10456909, study PRJNA506462) | wastewater metagenome | isolation source: wastewater sludge | place: USA: Moscow, Idaho | reverse complement strand
CGCGCCCTTGGCCACGCCGGTGGTGCCGCCGGTGTATTGTAAAAAGGCCAAATCTTCCAAAGTGAGCGCCAGCGGCTTAAACGGCTGCTGCTTGCCTTGTGCCAGCGCATCTTTAAAGCGCACCGCTTGGGCAATGCGGTATTCGGGCACCATTTTTTTCACTTTGCGCAACACAAAATTCACCAGCGTGCCTTTAAGCAGGCCGAGCATATCGCCCACGCTGGCCACCACCACGTTTTTCACTGGCGTGCGCGGCAACACCAGCTCCAACGTGTTGGCAAAATTTTCCAGCACCACAATGGTGCTCACCCCCGCGTCTTTGAGCTGATGCTCCAGCTCGCGCGGGGTATACAGCGGGTTCACATTCACTACCACGCAGCCGGCCTGCAAAATGCCGAACACCGCCACCGGATATTGCAACACATTGGGCATCATCACCGCCACGCGCTCGCCGCGGGGCAGCTTGAGCACGTTTTGCAAATAAGAAGCAAACTGGTCTACATAAGCGCCGGTTTCGGCATAGGTTTGGCTCACGCCCATATTGGTGTAGCCGGGGCGGCTGCCGAATTTTTGCACGCTGTTGTGAAACAAATCCACAATCGAGCTGTAAGCGCGCACGTCTACTTCGGCACGCACACCCGGCTCATAGCTGTTTAACCAGATTTTTTCCATATTTTTCCCTAGTTTTTCATTGTGTTATTGTTCAGGCAGCCTAATGCAAACCAAAGCTGCTGTATAAACTCAAATCCGAATGCTGTTGCTGTCGGTGCTGGCGATAATGCCGCCGCCCAAACACACATCGCCATCGTACAACACCGCCGACTGCCCCGGCGTTACCGCCCATTGCGGTGCATCAAACACCAGCTGCGCGCGGCCGTTTTCCAGATAGCTAAGCTCGGCCATGGCATCGGCCATGCGGTAGCGGGTTTTCACGCCGTAGCGCCCCGGCTGCGGTTTTTCAGGCAGCGTAAAACTCAAATCGTGCATCATTAAACTATTGCTGAACAACAGCGGATGGTTATGCCCTTGCACCACCAACAGCCTGTTGTGCGGCAAATCTTTACCCGCCACAAACCACGGCTCGCCCGCGCCGCCAATGCCCAAGCCTTTGCGCTGGCCAAGGGTGTAATACATCAGTCCTTCATGCTGCCCCACCACTTTGCCTTCGGGGGTAACCATATCGCCCGGATTGGTGGGCAGATATTGCTGCAAAAACTGCCGAAACGGGCGCTCGCCGATAAAGCAAATACCGGTGCTGTCTTTTTTGGCCGCCGTAGGCAATTGCGCTTGCTGTGCCAATAAGCGCACTTGCGGCTTGGCCAATTCGCCCAGCGGAAACAGTGCTTTGGCCAGCTGGTGCGGCTGCAAACGGTATAAAAAATAGCTTTGGTCTTTATTGCCGTCCAAGCCTTTGAGCAGGTAATGCACGCCGCCGCGCACCTGTTTGCGCGCATAGTGGCCGGTGGCGATTAAATCGGCACCGCCGGCCAAGGCATAGTCCAAAAAGCATTTAAACTTGATTTCAGCATTGCACAGCACATCCGGATTGGGGGTGCGCCCGGCTTGGTATTCCTGCAAAAAATAGGCGAATACATTGTCTTTGTATTCGGCGGCAAAATTCACAATATCAATGTCGATAGCCAAAATATCGGCCACCGCCACAGCATCGAGCGAATCTTGCTTGATGGAGCAATATTGGTCGGTGTTGTCGTCTTCCCAGTTTTGCATAAAGATGCCGCGCACATCATGTCCGGCCTGTTTAAGCAAATGGGCGGTAACCGACGAATCCACGCCGCCGGAAAGCCCCACCACGATGCGGGAAGTTGGAAGTGTTGTGTTCATGTGTTTTTACCTAAAGCGCCGCAATTTTGCCATAGCCCACCGGGCTTGCGACAATAAAATTAGAGCAGCTATTCATGCGGCAATGCAGCATTTATTGACAATATAGGCTGCCTGAACGCTTTTCAGGCAGCCTGTACATAATTGAAAACATTAATTTAAATAAATTTTCAACCTATACGCCACGCATCCGCCGCAGCACTTCTTCACGCCCAATCAAGGCCAATACGGCGTCTACCGACGGGGTTTTGCCGGTGCCGCACACGGCCAGGCGCAGCGGCATGCCCAGCTGCCCCATTTTAATGCCCTCTTCGGCACAAAACGGCTTGAACAAAGCATGGATGGATTCGGCCTCCCAATCGGTCACGCCTTCGAGTTTATCGGCAAAACGCAGCATCCGCGCCGCTGCTTCATCGCTCCAATGCTTGGCCAGCTCTTCTTCGCCGGGCGTGGCTTTGGCGTAGAAATAGGCGCATTCGTCGGCCAGTTGGTTTAAGTCTTGCACCCGCTCTTTCACCAACGCCATGATGTCGGCCAACGCCGGTTTGTCGGCAGCGGCAATGCCGCGCACAGCCAAGCGCGGGCGCACCAGTTCGGCCAAGGCATCGTTGCCGGTGGCTTTGATGTGTTGGGCATTGAGCCACAGCAGTTTTTCCTGATTAAAGCGGCTGGCCGAAGGGCTCACGTCTTTTAAGTCAAACCAAGCCACAAATTGCGCCATATCAAAAAATTCATCGTCGCCATGCCCCCAGCCCAGCCGCGCCAGATAATTGAGCAGCGCCACCGGCAAAATGCCTTGGCGGTCGTAATTCACCACGCTCACCGCATCGCGCCGCTTGCTCATTTTGGCACCGGATTCGTTTAAAATCATCGGCAAGTGCGCATATTGCGGCAAGGCACCGCCCATGGCTTGCAGGATGTTGATTTGCTTGGGCGTATTGTTAACATGGTCGTCGCCGCGAATCACTTGGGTGATGCCCATATCGAAATCGTCCACCACCACGCAGAAGTTATAAGTGGGGCTGCCGTCGGCGCGGGCGATAATCAGGTCGTCCAGCTCGCTGTTGGCAATGTCGATGCGGCCTTTCACCAAGTCGTCCCAGCCGGTGCTGCCGTCCAGCGGCATTTTAAAGCGCACCACTGGCGCCACATCGGCGGGGATTTCAGGCAGCGTTTTGCCGCTTTCCGGCCGCCAGCGGCGGTCGTACCAAAAATGCTCGCCACGGGCTTCGGCTTCGGCGCGCAGGGCATCCAGCTCTTCTTTACTGGTGTAATCGTAATAAGCATGGCCGCTAGCCACCAGCTGCTGCAACACTTCGGCATAGCGATCGAAACGCTGGGTTTGGTAAAACGGGCCTTCGTCGTAGCCTAAGCCCACCCAGTGCATACCGTCCAAAATCGCTTGCACCGATTCGGGCGTGGAGCGTTCCAAATCGGTGTCTTCTATGCGCAAAACAAATTGGCCGCGGTGTTTTTTGGCAAACGCCCACGAAAACAAAGCGGTGCGTACACCACCGATGTGCAGAAAACCGGTGGGGCTGGGGGCAAAACGGGTACGAATCATGGCACGGGCCCAATCAACAAAAACAAAAGCGTATTGTACGCGCAAGGCTGCCTGAAAAAAACCCTGCCGCGTGTTATGCTGATACCTTCTTTCACTGGCCACCGCAACACCATGAACACGCGCAAACGCATTGCCATTTTATACACCGGCGGCACCATCGGCATGATGCAAACCGAGCACGGCTTGGCACCGTGCGCCGATTTGGGCAGCCGCGCCCAAGCCTGGCTTGGCGGGCAGCGGGATACCGATTGGCATACAGCCGCACCTTTAATCGACTCCTCCGCCCTGACCTTGGCCGACTGGCAGCGCTGGCTGGCTTGGCTGCACCAACATTTGGCTAACTACGACGGCGTGCTGATTCTGCACGGCACCGACACCCTCGCCTACAGCGCCAATCTGCTGGCACTGGCACTGCCCGCGCTGAATAAACCGGTGGTACTCACCGGTTCACAATGGCCGCTGGGCGCGCCGGATAGCGATGCGCCGCTAAACCTGCAAACCGCACTGGCCGCCTTCAACTTGCCCGATTTAAAACACGTGGCCATCGCTTTTAACGGCGCCTTATACCGCGCCGTGGGCAGCAGTAAGGTGAGCACCGAACACGCCGCCGGTTTTGCCACCCCGCATTTTGCGCCGCTGGGGCAATGGCAGCCCAGCAGCGGCTGGCAGCAACTGCGTCTACACGAATTACCGCCGCCGCTCAAGCCTGCCGCCCAAGCTACTGCTTTCAACCCGGCCGTCAACATCGTTTGCCACACCCTCACCCCCGGCGCCAACAGCGCCATGATTGCCCACAGCCTGCAACACTTTGCCGCCGACGGCGTGGTGCTGTCCAGCTACGGCCACGGCAACGCCCCTGCCGATGCCGAATTACTCGCCGCCATCACCGCCGTGTGCGCCCGTGGCGTGCCGGTGCTCAACATCAGCCAAGTGGCCGAAGGCTGCGCCGCCGCCGTGTACGCCCAAGGCAGCGCCCTGCGTGCCGCCGGGGTGATTAACGGCGGCAAATGCAACCGCGAAACCGCCATAGCCTTGCTCACCCTAGCCGCCGCCAACCGCTGGGCACAGGCGCAGATTGAGCAGATGTTGCGCCACTGGCAATTGTGGGTTTAATTTAGATTCGGTTCACAATCTTTGCTTTAAATATCAGGCTGCCTGAAAGTATTTTAGCGGCGCAGAAACTGCGTTTTAGGCAGCCTTGATAAAACCAACCAATCTTTAATTTCGCAGCGCAAAACCAAACTCCGAATTTTCGGAATCGCGGTTGACAGCACTAGAGTGAAAGCGTAATGTTGACAAAGATTAAAAGGCGGCTGTTTGCGGCTTGCACAGCGAAACACAGCCGCCGTTTCTGCGCCTCAACACCCCAAAATTTCACCCGCAAAACACGCCGTCATCCACATTTTTGTTGGCACTGTGTTGTGCGTGTTTTGCCCCGTTTTACTGCCGCTTCTATATCAAGGCATTGTTTATTATTTTTAAGGAGAAACCCCATGTCGTCATCCGTTGAAATCACCCAGCGCCGCCTGGCCGCCACCGCCCGCGGTGTGGGCATTATGTGCGATTTTTACGCCGAACGTGCCGAAAATGCCGAAATCTGGACCACCGAAGGCAAGCGCTATATCGACTTTGCCGGCGGCATCGGCGTGCTCAACACCGGCCATTTGCACCCCAAAGTGCAGGCCGCAGTGGCCGAGCAGCTGCAAAAATTCAGCCACACCTGCTACCAAGTGGTGCCCTACGAAAGCTATGTGAGCGCAGCAGAAAAAATCAATGCCAAAGCCCCGGTGGGCGGCACGGCAAAAACCTTTTTCCTCACTTCCGGTGCCGAAGCGGTGGAAAACGCGGTTAAAGTGGCGCGTTCCCACACCGGCCGCCGTGGCGTAATTGCGTTTTTTGGCGGCTACCATGGACGCACCAACTTCACCCTCGGCCTCACCGGCAAAGTAGCGCCCTACAAGCTGGGTTTCGGCCCCTTCCCCGCCGACATCGTACACGCCCCCTACCCCAATGAGCTGCACGGCGTCAGCGTTGAAGACGCATTGGCCGGGATTCAAAAAATCTTCAAAGCCACCATTGCCCCCACCGATGTGGCCGCCATTATTGTGGAGCCGGTACAAGGCGAAGGCGGCTTTAACGTAACCCCGTTTAACTTTTTACAAGCCCTGCGCGAGCTGTGCGATGAGCACGGCATTGTGTTGATTTTCGACGAAGTGCAAACCGGCTTTGCCCGTACCGGCAAACTGTTTGCCACCGAACACACCGGCGTGGCACCTGATTTGATTACCATGGCCAAATCCATGGCCGGTGGCTTCCCCATTTCCGGCGTGGTCGGTAAAGCGGAAATCATTGATGCACCCGCACCCGGCGGCTTGGGCGGCACTTATGCCGGCAGCCCCTTGGCATTGGCCGCTGTAGACGCCGTGCTGGATGTGATTGAAGAAGAACAGCTGTGCCAACGCGCACAAACCTTGGGCGACCAATTGCGCGCTCGCTTGGAAGGCCTGAAAGGCGACATCCCGCAAATCCGCATGGTGCGCGGCTTGGGTGGCATGATTGCGGTGGAATTTATGCAGCCGGGCAGCAATGAGCCGGACGCCGCCTTCGCCAAAAAAGCCCAAACCCATGCACTGGAAAACGGCCTGATTCTACTGACCTGCGGCATGTACTACAACGTGATGCGCTTCCTGTTCCCGCTCACCATTCAAGACAATGTGTTTGCCGAAGCACTCGACAAAATGGAAGCTGCCTTGCGCCACGCGGCACAATAAGCAAAAGGCTGCCTGATACCTTCAGGCAGCCTGTTTAAAATCCATTGGAAGGAAAATCTGATGCAATTGAAAGACCCCAGCCTGTTAAAAACCCAGTGCTATATCGACGGCCAATGGCTTAATGCCGACAACGGCGCCGTGATTGCCGTTACCAACCCCGCCACCGGCGAACACATTGCCGACATTCCCAAAATGGGCGCTGCCGAAGCCGAGCGTGCCGTGGCCGCCGCCCAAGCCGCCTTAAAAGGCTGGCAAGCCAAAAGCGCCAAAGAGCGCAGCGTGATTTTGCGCCGCTGGTTTGACCTGATGATGGCACACCAAGAAGACTTGGGCATCATCCTCACCAGCGAGCAAGGCAAACCCTTATCTGAAGCCAAGGGCGAAATCGCCTACGGCGCCTCCTATATTGAGTGGTATGCCGAAGAAGGCAAACGCGTGTATGGCGACATCATCCCCGGCCCCGCTGCCGACAAGCGCGTATTGGTAACCAAGCAGCCCATCGGCGTGTGTGCCGCCATCACCCCGTGGAACTTCCCCAACGCCATGATTACCCGCAAAGCCGCCCCGGCCTTGGCTGCCGGTTGCAGCTTTGTGGTGCGTCCGGCTTCGCAAACGCCTTTATCAGCGCTGGCGATTGCCGAATTGGCACACCGCGCCGGTATTCCTGCCGGGGTGTTTAACGTGATTACCGGCGGCTCTTCCGAAATCGGCAAAGTGCTCACCGAAGACGACCGGGTTAAAAAATTCAGCTTCACCGGCTCCACCGAGGTGGGCCGCAAGCTGATTGCCCAGTGTGCAGGCACCGTCAAAAAAGTGTCGATGGAATTGGGTGGCAACGCCCCCTTTATCGTGTTTAACGATGCCGATATCGACGCCGCCGTAGAAGGCGCGCTGATTTCCAAATACCGCAACGCCGGCCAAACCTGCGTTTGCGCCAACCGCTTGTATGTGCAAAGCGGCGTTTACGATGCTTTTGTCGACAAACTCACCGCTGCCGTGGCCAAATTCTCCGTGGGCAACGGCTTGGATGCCGGTGTTAACTTCGGCCCCCTCATCGACCAAAACGCCTTAGCTAAAGTGCAGGAACACATCGATGACGCCAAAGCCAAAGGCGGCGAAGTGGTGGCCGGCGGCCAGCCGCACGCCTTGGGCGGCCTATTTTTCCAGCCCACCATCGTTAAAAACGTAACCCAGGCCATGAAAGTGGCCAAAGAAGAAACCTTCGGCCCCTTGGCACCCGTATTCAAATTTGAACACGAAGACGAAGTGGTGGGCTACGCCAACGACACCGAATTCGGCCTGGCCGCCTATTTCTACAGCCGCGATATCGGCCGCGTGGTGCGCGTATCCGAAAACCTCGAATACGGCATGGTGGCGGTCAACACCGGCATCCTCTCCAACGAAGCCGCGCCATTTGGCGGCGTAAAACAATCCGGCCTCGGCCGCGAAGGTTCTAAATACGGCATCGAGGATTATGTGGAAATTAAATATGTTTTGTTAGCGATTTAATTTTAAAGTATTTAATTTTATTTTAATCATAAAATAACGCCAAACATACCACTAAAAAGGCAGACCAAAAGGTCTGCCTTTTTCTCCCCCAGCCAAGCCCCAACTAACCCCTTATGCCGCACCCGACAATCGTTATACCGTATATACTACATATACTACCTTCAGCGCCCAAGAAGAACTCTACTTCGGCATTATCTGCCAGCGGCTGCTACGCAGCGTGCGATGAACCATCGCTTACATCATTGGCCGGTACATGCATATTTAACCCGATTTTTAATCAGTTACTTTTCTAAAAAACAAAAAACCACCCATTCAGAGTGGCTTTTCAGGCAGCCTTGGCTTTGTATTTAATAATTAATCGGCAAAAGCGGCACTCCTTCGCTGTTTTCCGGGGAAATCTCCGCTTGTGCTTCCGCAGAATCTGCCGGCACATCACTTGGCTTCATTACCCAGCGCACAATATCCTTACTTAATACACTATTCACCCGATTAAGCACGCCGCATGAGCTTTTAAACATACCAAACACCCCGCCTATCGAACTGCGTGAAAGTTTTGCTTCTTTGATTTTTACATTATTTTCAAACAACACCACATCAACATAGGTCGCCTTATAATGCCCTATCATTAAATTTCCATAACTTCGCGCCACATCTATACTGATCACAATACGGTCGGGGTATTCAACTAAATCACCCTTTGCCCTTTTAATATCTACGCCATATGCCTGCCCTCTTTTTACCATATAGGTTGAGAAATCGGTTCCAAGTCGGGTGCATCCATTAACCACCCGCTGGGCAATTTTGTCTTTCTCCGCATATGGTATTTCATTGGCGATATAGTAAGCGGGCTGCGCCACCACCCCCATACTCACCAAGGCTAACATCGCCGCCAATAACATTTTGCGCATTCCCTGCCTCTTTGTTAAATCAAGTAATGATTCCAATCATATCAAAAGGCTGCTGCAATAGCAGCCTTTTCCTCACTCTGATATCTGCTCACGCAGCTCACGCATATACCGCTATCCCTCTTGCAAACACGCCTGTTTGGTCACCACTGAATCTGGCGGATACGGCACATAAGCACTGGTGGCGGTTTGGGTTTCAATCAGCACCAATACTTTTATTGTAATTGCTAATTCAAGCTGACACATGCTAATATCTTTAAAATAATAACAACCGAAAGAAGAGGGCTGTATCATGGCATTTGTATTTTTCTTCGGGATGTTTTTCGTTGCAGCTTATGTTATTGGCTACTTGACCGGTATGATTTACGGCATATTTAAATAATCAAATCTTTAAATACCTCACCTAACTTGGCAGGTTATTGGTTGCTGCCATGCTACGAATTCAGCCATCTACATTACATTCATACTGCCAAGGCTACAACCAAACCACTAAACCTCATCTATCATTAATTACTTTAAGGTTTCAAACCTAATTCGGTAATCAACCAAGCACCAAATATAAAAAACCCGATGCCAAGGCATCGGGTTTTATCATCATGTAAAGATTTATTCGGCAGCGGGCGTTGGCTGGCGTTCTTGCTGCAGGCTTACGGCGCGCGCGGGTACGATGGTGGAAATGGCGTGTTTGTAGACCATTTGCGTTACCGAGGTATTGCGCAACAGCACCACGTATTGATCAAAAGACTCCACCTGACCTTGCAATTTAATGCCGTTTACCAAGTAAATCGACACCGGCACATGCTCTTTGCGCAGTGCGTTTAAAAAAGGATCTTGTAACATTTGTCCTTTAGCGGTCATTTGCATACTCCGTTTTTATGATTATAAATTATTCTTCACAGCGGCCTGAGCGGAAAATACAAGCATTGCCGAAACCACAGGCCGCAAACAGCACAAATGCTAACACATTAGCGTGCTTTTGTTTTCTTTACGCTGACTTTATTTTTGTGTTTTACCCGCTTTTTCGCTTCTTTATGTTCTTCGCGCTTGGCAATGCGGTTGCTCAGCTTCACGCGGCGCAAAGGCTGCTTGGGTTTGGCTTCGCCGCTGTCTTCATAAGGGTTGTGGCTCACATTGTATTGAATGCGCAAGGGCGTGCCCTGCAGATTGAAGGCTTTGCGGAAGGTTTGGGTTAAATAGCGGGTGTAGGCATCCGAAATGTGCTGCAAGGCATTGCCGTGAACCACAATCACCGGCGGATTCATGCCGCCTTGGTGGGCATAGCGCATTTTCGGCCGCACCAAGCCCGCGCGGGGCGGCTGTTGGCGCTCGATGGCGCTTTGCAGCACGCGGGTGATTTTGGGCGTGGGCATTTTAATCATTGCCGCATCATAGGCTGCCTGAATAGAATCAAACAGGCCGTCGATGCCGCGCTCTTTCAAGGCCGAAATATAGTGGAATTTGGCAAATTCCAGAAAATACAGCTTGCGGGCGATGTCGCGCTTCACTTGTTCGCGCCGCTCGTCGCTGATGCCGTCCCATTTGTTTACTGCCACCACCAAAGCGCGTCCGGCTTCCAGTGCAAAACCGGCAATGGTGGCGTCTTGGTCGGCAATGTCTTGCTGTGCGTCCAACACCAATACTGCCACATTGGCCGCTTCAATCGCCTGCATGGCTTTAATCACCGAAAATTTCTCCACCGCCTCTTCTACTTTGCCGCGACGGCGTACGCCGGCGGTGTCGATAATGGTAAAGGGCTTGCCGCCGCGCTCAAAATCGATGTGGATGCTGTCGCGGGTGGTGCCGGCCATATCAAAGGCAATCACCCGTTCTTCACCCAAAATGGCGTTTACGAGTGTGGATTTGCCCACATTGGGGCGGCCAATCACCGCAAATACGGGGTGCTTGGGGGTGGCGCTTTCTTCTTCGGCATCGGGGAAATGCTCGAGTACGGTTTCGATTAAATCGTAAACGCCGTCGCCGTGGGCGCCGGAGATGACCAGCGGCTCACCCAAGCCCAGCTCGAAAAACTCCGCCGCCAGCACGGCGCGGTTGGCGCCTTCGCCTTTGTTCACCGCCAGCAGCACCGGGCGCGGGCTTTGGCGCAGGCGGTTGGCGATAATTTGGTCTTGCGGGGTGAGGCCGTTGCGCCCGTCTACCAAAAACACCACCGCATCGGCTTCGTCTACCGCCTGCAAGGTGTGCTTGGCCATTTCATACAGAATGCCGCTGTCCACCACCGGCTCGAAACCGCCGGTGTCCACCACCAGATAAGGCTTGCTGCCCATGCGCCCGTGACCGTAGTGACGGTCGCGGGTGAGACCGGGCAAGTCGGCCACCAGGGCGTCTTTGCTGCGGGTGAGGCGGTTGAACAAAGTGGATTTGCCCACATTGGGGCGACCCACCAAGGCGATGGTTGGTTTCATGATTGGTTTTTCTCTTTCAGGCAGCCTATTGATTAAATATATGAATGGCTGCGTGTGGGTTTAATGCATTGATATTGGGGTGCGGCGCAACTGTATTTCAATAGCAAACGGCATCCGATGCACCAAGGGGCATCCTATGCCGTGGTTATCCATGGCAATTAAAAACAGTTTGGCTTGTGCGGCACATCAAGCTGTGCGCACAAGCCTATGGTATTGCTTTCAGGCAGCCTTTTCAGGCTAGGGTTTATTACATTTCATCAATGTAAACAGCCCCTAATCAGCTCAACGGTTCGGCCTTCATTTGCAGCAACTCGCGTTGCGGGGCATCTTCCGGCAGCAATTTCAAAGCCGCTTCATAAGCGGCGGCGGCTTCTTTGGGCTTGCCTTGTGCCACCAGCACATCGCCACGGGTTTCCAGCAATACCGGTTTGAGGTCGTCGCTCACTTTGGCGTCCAGCGCTTTCAGGGCATCATCGTATTTTTGCTGCTGCAAATACACCACGGCTAATCGTTGTGCAGTAATGGCTTGCAGCAATTCGTCTTTTTGCCGTTTTTGCACCCATTGCAAATGCAGGGCGGCATCGTCGTATTTGGCGGCGTCAAAATCGGTGCCGGCCATCAGCAAAGTGGCTTGGGCGGCGGGCAAGGTGTTGCCGAAGTCTTGCTGCAAGGTGAGCAAAGCTTGTTTGGCCGCCGCTTCATTGTGTGCACGCGATTGATTGATAAAGGTTTCAAACACCACCGAGGCTTTGTCGTTCTGTTCGCGCTGATGGCCTTGATACAGCACCCAGCCCAAATAGCCCGCTGCGGCCAGCAGCAATACATAAAATGCCCAGCGGCCATATTTGCGCCAAAAATGTTTGAAGTTTTCAATTTCTTCTTGGTCTTGGAAATCGTTTACAGCCATTTATGCATTCATCCATTGTTGTAATTGGGTTAATAAGGCATCGGCTGCCACCGTGGTTTGCGGGTGGTGGCCATGCAAGTCTTTCAGGGTAACAGTGCCGGCGGCCAATTCGTCGGGCGCCACAATCAGCGCAAAACGGGTGCCGGCGGCATCGGCTTTTTTCATTTGTGCTTTCAGGCTGTGGCTGCCTGAATGCTGTAACACATTTATGCCGGCACCACGCAATTGCCCAGCATAGCGCATTACTTGCAAGGCGGCACCTTCGCCTTGGTGCATGGCATACACATCGGCCGCATCATCGGCGGCCAGGCTGCCGTATTCCTACACCAGCAGCAGCAAACGCTCAATACCCATAGCAAAGCCGATGCACGGCGCGGCTTTGCCGCCCAGCTCTTCCATCAGGCCGTCATAGCGGCCGCCGCCGCATACCGTGGCTTGGGCACCCAATTTGTCGGTGGTCCATTCAAATACGGTGAGGTTGTAGTAGTCTAAGCCGCGCACCAAGCGCGGGTTTTCGGTGTAGGCAATGCCCAAACCATCCAACAGCGCTTTGAGTTGCCGGTAATGCGCCAACGATGCTTCGCCGAGAAAATCCAACAGGCGCGGTGCTTGGTTGGCCATTGCCTGCAAAGCCGGGTTTTTGGTGTCCAGTACCCGCAAAGGGTTGGTGTGCAGGCGGCGTTGGCTGTCTTCATCCAGCAAATCTTGATGCTGCTGCAAATAGGCCACCAAGGCCGCGCGGTGGGCGGCGCGTTCGTCGCGGTTGCCCAGGCAGTTGAGCTCCAGCGTTAGGTGTTCGGTAATACCCAATTCGCGCCACAAATCGGCGCTCATGGCGATGATTTCGGCATCCACATCCGGGCCTTCAAAACCCAAGGCTTCCACGCCCACTTGGTGAAACTGACGGTAGCGCCCTTTTTGCGGCCGCTCGCGGCGGAACATCGGCCCCATATACCACAGCTTTTGCGGACTGTTGTAGAGCAGGTTGTGCTCCACCACCGCACGCAGGCACGAGGCGGTGCCTTCCGGGCGCAGGCTCAGGCTGTCGTTGGCATCGGCAAAGGTGTACATTTCCTTGCCCACCACATCGGTGTCTTCGCCGATGGAGCGCACAAACAGGCCGGTTTGCTCCACAATCGGGGTGCGGATTTGGCGATAGCCGAAACGGCGCGTCCAGCGGCTCACGCTGTCTTCAAATGCCTGCCAAAAGGCGGCGGTGAGTTTAAAGTCTTTTTGCGCCTGCGGCAGCAAATCGTTCATGCCTTTAACGGCTTGGATTTTTTGGCTCATATTGATAATGTATTGTTCTTTTTTTGGTTTTTTGGCGATGCCATGATGAAATTAATATTTTGCCGCTTAGGCTTTGTTATCGCCATCGCTCACCACAAACTGACGCAGTAAATGCTGCGCCAATGCCAGAAATTGTTTGTATTTTTCCGACTGCTCGATTTTGTCGTGTCCCAAATCAATTTCCAGCAATACGCCCGCTTTATTGCCGTAGAGCACCACGTTTTCGATTTGGTAGCCGCCTGCGTCTGCCAGCGGCACAATAAAGGCCTGCACCATTTCGCCGCTGGCCAAGTTTTGCATAATCAGGCTTTTTTTGACCTGCGGCTCTAAGTCGGCAAACACCATCTGAAACGGATTGGTGGCGGCGCTCACCACGCCGTTATAGCTGTAAATAAACACGCGGTGGGCGATTTCGGGATTGTTAACCAAATACAAATCCAGCAAATGGGCACGCAAATCGGTTGCTTTATCGGCCATCATTTTCCCCTTTTTTAATGGCGTGATTCAGAATTTATCTTTAGATTTAGATGGTTTGCAGGCGCGCCAATAAAGCCTGCTTGGCCTGCGGCCATTCCGCTGCGCTCATGCTGTACATCACCGTATCACGGATGCTGCCGTCGCGGCGCAAGGCATTGCCGCGGATGGTGCCGTCTTTGCGCGCACCCAAGCGTTCAATCGCCGCTTGCGAGCGGATATTTTCAATATCGGTGCGCCAGCCCACGGTTTGCGCCTGCAAGGTTTCAAAGGCGTGGCGCAACAGCATCAGCTTGCAAATGCTGTTTAAGGCGGTACGCCAATGGCTTTGCGCATACCAAGTATAGCCAATCTCCAGCCGCCGCACGGCCGGCAGAATATCGTGATAGCTGGTGCTGCCCAGCACTTGGCCGCTGGCTTCATCTATCACCGCAAAGGCCAGCCGATTGGCCGTATGCAGCGCGGTTTCGATATAGGCGGCGGTGTGTTCCGGCTCCGGCACCGAAGTCACGCGCAAACGCCATAAGGCGCCATCGGCAGCGGCGGTCTGTAATCCGGCGGTGTATTGTAAACCCAGCGGTTCCAAGCGGATGCCGTTCAAGCGTAAAACGGTGTTATCTACCCAGTTATCCATGAGCTTTCTCTTTCAGGCAGCCTTATGGTTTGGCCTGGTTTAATCAGCGGGATGGTGAATCGGAATCACTTTTTGTGCGCGCCGCTTTGCGCCGCCTTCGCCATAGTTGGCGGCCACATAGTTTTCCACCAAGGCCAGAAATTCGGCGGCCATATTGTCGCCCTTCAGCGTTACCGCCCGCTCGCCATCCACATACACCGGTGCCACCGGGGTTTCACCGGTGCCGGGCAAGGAAATGCCGATGTCGGCCAGCTTGCTTTCACCGGGGCCGTTAACCACGCAGCCCATCACCGCCACATTCAGGTTTTCCACACCCGGATATTGCAAGCGCCATACCGGCATTTGGGTGCGCAAATAATGCTGGATGTCGCGCGCCAGCTCCTGAAACACAGTGCTGGTGGTGCGCCCGCAACCGGGGCAAGCGGTAACCAAAGGCGTAAACGAGCGCAAACCCATGGTTTGCAGCAATTCTTGCGCCACCACCACTTCTTGCGTGCGCGAAGCGCCCGGCTCGGGGGTGAGCGAAATGCGGATGGTGTCGCCAATGCCTTCTTGCAACAACACTGCCAGCGCCGCGCTGGAAGCCACAATGCCTTTGCTGCCCATGCCCGCTTCGGTCAAACCCAGATGCAGCGGATAGCGGCAACGGCTGCCCAAATCGCGGTAAACCTCAATTAAATCCTGCACCGCGCTCACTTTGCACGACAAGATGATTTTGTTTTCAGGCAGCCCCAAGTCACGGGCTTTTTGTGCCGACTCCAGCGCCGACACAATCAAGGCTTCTTTCATCACCACTTCGGGCGGCTGCGGCTCGGCCAACGCCAAATTGGCGTCCATCATGCGCTTGGCCAGGCTTTGATCCAAGGAGCCCCAATTCACACCGATGCGCACCGCTTTATCATGCTCGGCAGCGGTGCGAATCATATAGGCAAATTTCTCATCGCCTTTGGCACCCTTGCCCACATTGCCCGGGTTGATGCGGTATTTCGACAAAGCGCGGGCGCAATCGGGAAACTCTTGCAGCAACCGCTCGCCATTGAAATGGAAGTCGCCCACCAAGGGCGTGTTGCAGCCCATGTCGTTAAGGCGGCTGCGGATTTCGGCCACTTTGGCCGCCGCTTCCGGGCTGTTTACGGTGATGCGCACCATTTCCGAACCGGCATCGGCCAATTGCTTCACCTGCTCTGCGGTGCCGGCGGCATCGGCGGTGTCGGTGTTGGTCATCGATTGCACCAGCACCGGCGCATCCGAGCCCACGCTTAAATGATCAATTTGAACCTGGTGGGTGCTGCGGCGCACAACGGGTTTACTCATTATTGCCGCCCACGGTTAAGGTTGCGGTTTTGTTGTTGATATGGCCTTGCAAAGGAATATCGGTACCGCCCATATTCACTTGGGCGCCCAAGGCATAGCCTATGCGCACCTGATACGGCGCGCCGTTATCAAAACGGTGCTCACTGCCAGCCGGCACCACTTGGCTAATCAATACCTCACCTTGTTGGTTGACCACATGCAGCAGTGAGCGGTAGCGCACGGTAATCACCAAGGTTTGCGCGCCCACATTGGCGGCGGGCGCACTGGCCGCCATCGGCGTGCTGGCGGCGGCAATACCGCTGGCGGCGCTACCGCTGGCCATATTGGCCGGAGTCATCGGAATCACCGACACATTATTGGCGTCTACACCGGGCATGGCAATCGGATTGGCCACCACTTGGCTGGCCGACTCGGTTTGACGCAGATTATCGGCACTGGATTTGCTTTGCCAGGCATAAATGGCCGCACCCAGCACCGCCAGCGCCACCACGCCAAATACCCAGCGCGGAAACGGTTTTTTTTCTTTCATGCCACGGTAATCCAGGGTGGATTTGGTCATTACCTGGGCTGCCTGAACCGCAGCGGCATCTGTCGGAAAAATGGCTTTCATCTGCTCATTCAGCTGGGCTTCATCCACGCCGAGCAAGCGCGCATAACTGCGCAAAAAGCCTTTGATAAACACCGGCTCTGGTAAGCCTTCATACACACCGGCTTCCAAGGCTTCTACCTGCCGTGCCGGAAACTTCAGACGCTCGGCCACTTCACCCAATGAATAGCCTTGTTGTTCGCGCGCCTGCCGCAGCAAAGCCCCTAAGGTGGCGGCGGTGGGCATTTCCGGCATCGGTGTGCCTGTTGTTTCTGTCATCACATGCGTCCTGTGCTAATTTGTTCTAATTCGGTGGAATAAGGGTAGTTGCTGCGCAATTGCGCTTCGTATTCGTAGGCCGCGTGTGTTTGCCCTTGTGCACGGGCAATGCGCCAGCCCAGCAGCAAATCATCGGCACTGAGCACATCCACGCGGCTTTGGTACAAACGGAACAAGCGATCCGCCTCGTTCAGATTACCCGCCAGCATTTTGGTTCGCGCCATTTCCTTGTGTACCGGCGCAAACCACGGCGCTGCCGCCAGCGCACGGTCGTAATAGGCATCGGCCAAGCCGTATTGGCCCATGCGCGTGCTGCAAATGCCTTTATTTAAATTGGCTACCTGCGGGCTGGGATAGGTGGGATCGGCCAAGGCTTTATCAAAATAAGCCATGGCATCGTTGGGGCGGTTTTGCAAATCACACAAAAACCAACCGTAGTTATTGTTGACTTCGGCATTGCTCGGATCCAGCGCCAAGGCGCGGCGGAAGCTTTCATCGGCCTTGTCCGGCACTTTCAGGTATTGGTAAATTTGCGCTCGCATCAGCCAAGCATAAATATTGCGGCTATTGGCCGCCAGCGCTTCTTCCACGCTGGCCACGGCTTGGCGGTAGTCTTGCGTTTTCATATACTCCACCGCCAGCTGGGTTTTGATTTGCGACACCGATTCGGCACGCTCGGCTGCGCTGGGCTCTTTAATACCGCCGCTGGAACACGCCGCCAATACCATCACGCCCAGTAGTGCTGTTGCTGCTGCCGACCATTTCATTGTTTCAGCCTTTCTGTAGTTGCCACTTTTGTTGGCGCCGGGTTTTGTCTTGCACTTGCCCGGCCAGCTGACCGCAGGCGGCGTCGATGTCGTCGCCGCGGGTTTTACGCACCGTAACCACCAGCCCCGCTTGCTGCAAAATATCGCGGAACACGCGGATGCGCTCATTGCTGGAGCGCTCATAGCCGGAATTGGGAAACGGATTAAACGGAATCAGATTGAATTTGCACGGCACATCTTGCACCAGCTTAATCAATTCGTGCGCGTGTTCGGGTTTGTCGTTCACGCCGTGCAACATCACATATTCAAAGGTAATAAAATCACGCGGCGCCTTGAGCAAATAGCGCTGGCAGGCCGCCATCAATTCTTTGAGCGGGTATTTTTTATTCAGCGGCACAATTTCATCGCGTACCGCATCGTTGGAGGCATGCAGCGATACCGCCAGCGCCACCGGCATCACTTCTTTAAGCCTGTCCATCTGCGGCACCATGCCCGAAGTGGACACGGTAACGCGGCGGCGCGACAGGCCGTAGCCGTGGTCGTCGAGCATAATGCTCAGTGCGGTAACTACATTGTCGAAATTGGCCAAGGGCTCGCCCATACCCATCATCACCACATTGGACACCACGCGTTCGTTTTTCGGCGTTACCCCCATGGCTTTATTCGCCCACCACAGCTGGCCGATGATTTCGGCGGCGCTGAGGTTGCGGTTAAAGCCTTGGCGGCCGGTGGCACAAAAAGTACATTCCAGCGCACAGCCGATTTGCGACGAAATACACAAAGTGCCGCGGGTGTCTTCGGGAATAAACACCGTTTCCACGCCGTTGCCGGTGCCCACATCCAGCAGCCATTTGCGCGTGCCGTCGCCGGATTGTTGTTCGGTCATCAGCGCGGGCACTTTCACTTCGGCATGCTCGTGCAGCTTGCTGCGCAGCGACTTGGCTAAGTCGGTCATGTCGTCGAAATTATCCGCGCCGCCCAAGTGCATCCAGCGCATCACTTGCTTGGCGCGAAACGGCTTTTCACCCATTTGGGCAAAGTGCTCGGTGAGCCCGGGCAAATCGTAATTCAGAAGATTGGTTTTCATGTTTTTATGCTCAAAACTTTGTATTAAACCGGCTTATGTACAAGCGAAGCAAACCGGCTTAATACAAAGAACTCGGGGCTGCCTGAAAATCATTCAGGCAGCCTCAAATCATACACAGCAATGATTAGCGCGGGCAGATTTCGCTGTCGTCAAAGAAATAGGCGATTTCAATGGCGGCATTTTCCAAGCTGTCGGAGCCGTGTACGGCATTGGCGTCAATCGACTCGGCAAAGTCGGCGCGGATGGTGCCGGCGGCGGCTTCTTTAGGATTGGTGGCGCCCATCAGCTCGCGGTTTTTGGCCACGGCATTGTCGCCGGACAATACTTGAATCATCACCGGGCCGCTGGTCATAAATGCCACCAAGTCGGCAAAAAACGGGCGCTCTTTGTGCACGGCGTAGAAGCCTTCGGCTTCGGCGCGGCTGAGCTGCTTCATTTTAGCAGCAATTACTTTTAAGCCGTTGTTTTCAAAGCGGCTGTAGATTTGACCGATGACGTCTTTGGCAACGGCATCGGGTTTGATAATGGAAATGGTACGTTCAATGGCCATGGAAATACTCCGTAAGGTTAATGCCTGCATCAACACCGCAACCGCAAGTTGCCGTGCCACGCAAGCGAAAATCAGCACTGGGGCGCATTTTAGCAAGATTTTGCCGCTTTTAATATGTATCGCCGCAGATTAAAAGCCGCCATTCAGCCAAGTAAAGGCTGCCTGAAAGCCTTGAGCTTATTCAGGCAGCCTCAAATGCCATGATGCATTTATTTAATTTGATATTAAATATCAATTATTTAATTTGTACAAATGATTTAATTGATTTTTAATTTAAAATAAGCACAAAAAACCAATCAATCTTAAAAATCATGTCAAGCCATCGCGGAAGAAGATGGATTGGCAGCCGCTGCGGGCTGAGCAGCATCCAATGTTAAATGCGGCAAAGCCAGATAAGCCTCCGCCTGCATTTCGGTCATGCGGCTGGCGGTGCGGGTAAATTCATGGGCAAAATCGCCGTCGGTGTAAATTTCGGCCACCGGCACAGCACAGCTGGCACACAGTTTCACCCGGTAGTCGTACAGCACATCAATCAGCCAAGTAAGCCGCCGTGCTTCGGCACGCTCAGCCACACTCATCGCCGGAATGCCCGACACAAACAGCATACGGTAGCGCTCGGCCAGCCACAGATAATCGGCTTGCGAGCGCGGGCCGCGGCACAGGGTGTCGAAATCAAACCAAATCGCCTGCTCGGTGCGCCCTTTAAAGGCCAGCTGCCGCCCCAAAATGGCCACACTGCCCGCTTGTGCGCGTGCGCCTGCGTTCATTTGCGCAAACAGCTTACTCAGGCGCGCTTCGTTGGCGGCATCGGCAGGCACATAAAACACATCGGCAGGGCTGAGCGTGCGCAGGCGGTAGTCTTCGCCGCCATCCACATTCAGCACCGTCAGCTCGCGTTCAATCAGCGCAATGGTGGGCAAAAAGCTGCTGCGGTTTTGCCCTTGCGGATACAGTTCGCTCGGGGCGTAATTGGATGTGGCCACCAATACCACGCCTTCGGCAAACAGCCCTTCGAGCAAGCGCCCCAAAATCATGGCATCGGCAATATCGCTGACATGGAATTCATCGAAACACAGCACCCGCACTTCGGCGGCAATTTCAGCGGCCACCGCCTGCAAAGGGTTGGCTTCGCTTTTGTGCGCCGCCATGCGCTGATGTACTTCGGCCATAAAGGCATGAAAATGCACCCGCCGTTTGCGCCGATAAGGCAGGCAGCCGTAAAACACATCCATTAAAAAACTTTTACCGCGCCCCACGCCGCCATAAAAATACAGCCCTCTGGGCGATTGCGGCGAGCGCAGGCTGCGCCCCAAAAAGCGGTTGCGCTTGCGCTTAAACATCATCAGCTCAGCCCACAGCTTATCCAACAGCTTAATCGCCTTGAATTGGGCCACATCTTCGATAAACCCGGGCTGCTGCTGCGCCGCTTGGTACCAAGTAAGCGGACTGTGGTTTTTAAAATCGGGCGGGGAAAATACGGAAGCGGTATCGACCACGAAGTTTTACTCTCTTTGATAACAGTTGTTTTTATTTTTAAACAGCGATTAAGGCTGCCTGAAAGACAAATGGATTAAATATTACCTATATCTGCATAGATATGCGCCTTGGCACATCTATCTATCAACCAATTTATTTTTTCATCTCTGAGCCGTTGCAGGCCGAATACAAAAACCCAGCCCTCAGCCAACGGCAAGCCCGCAACATACCACAAGCCCGGCGCGGCTCCAATAAAAAACGCCGCTGAAGCTCAGCGGCGTTGCTCTAAACAGAGAATTCAGCCAACGATTAACCGGCGTTTTGCAAAGCCTGATCCACCCGTTCGCGCAATTCCTTGCCGGGCTTGAAGTGGGGCACATATTTTTCCGGCACCGCCACTTTTTCGCCTGTTTTCGGGTTGCGCCCGGTGCGAGCCGGACGGTGGTTGAGGTCGAAACTGCCAAAACCGCGGATTTCGATGCGCTGGCCGCGTGCCAAAGAGCGGGTCATGGTGTCCACCAATACTTTAACACTTTGCTCCACATCTTTGGCCATCAGTTGCGTGTTGCTCGCAGCCAAATAGCTTTCGGCCAAACGAATCATCAACTCAGACTTGGTCATGGCGGTTTACTCGTTGTCGCCGGACAGCTTGGCTTTCAACAAATCGCCCAAGCTGGTGGTACCGGCAGACGCATTGCTGCTGGCGGCCACGGAGCGCAGTGCTTCGTTGGTTTCCTTGGCGTCTTTGGCTTTAATCGACAGGCTGATGTTGCGGTTTTTACGGTCTACCGTGGTGATTACCGCTTCCACTTCTTCGCCTTCTTTCAGCACGTTGCGGATGTCTTCTACGCGGTCGCTGGATACTTCAGAAGCACGCAGGTAGCCTTCCACTTCATCGCCCAAAGCAATCACCGCGCCTTTGGCGTCCAGTGATTTTACGGTGCCTTTAACGATGCTGCCTTTGTCGTTTACGCTGATGTAGTTGCCGAAGGGATCGCCAGACAATTGTTTGATGCCCAAAGAAATGCGTTCTTTGTCGACATCAATGGCCAATACCATGGCTTCTACTTCATCGCCTTTCTTGAATTGGCGCACGGTTTCTTCGCTGCCTTCGCTCCAAGACAAGTCAGACAGGTGTACCAAGCCGTCGATGCCGCCGGGCAAGCCCACAAATACGCCGAAGTCGGTGATGGATTTCACGGCGCCGGAGATTTTGTCGCCTTTATTGTAGTTGGCTTCGAATTCTTGCCACGGATTGGCTTGGGTTTGTTTCATACCCAAAGAAATACGGCGGCGGTCTTCGTCGATTTCCAAAATCATCACTTCCACTTCATCGCCTACTTGGACAACTTTGCTGGGGTGAACGTTTTTGTTGGTCCAGTCCATTTCGGAAACGTGTACCAAGCCTTCGATGCCTTGCTCGATTTCCACAAACGCGCCGTAGTCGGTGAGGTTGGTTACTTTACCGAACAAGCGGGTGTTTTGCGGATAGCGACGCGCCAGGCCGTGCCACGGGTCTTCGCCCAATTGTTTCATGCCCAAAGACACGCGGCTGCGCTCTTGGTCGAATTTCAATACTTTGGCTTCCACTTCTTGGCCTACTTCCAGCACTTCGCTGGGGTGCTTCACGCGGCGCCAAGCCAAATCGGTGATGTGCAGCAAGCCGTCGATGCCGCCCAAGTCCACAAACGCACCGTAATCGGTGATGTTTTTAACGATGCCTTTAACCACGGCACCTTCTTGCAGATTTTCCAGCAAGGCTTTGCGCTCTTCGCCCAAAGTGGCTTCCAGCACGGCGCGGCGGGATACCACCACGTTGTTGCGTTTTTTATCCAGTTTGATTACTTTGAATTCGATTTCTTTGCCTTCAAAGTGTGAAGTGTCTTTGATTGGACGCACGTCGACCAAAGAACCCGGCAAGAAGGCGCGGATGCTGTTGATCATCACAGTGAGGCCGCCTTTGACTTTGCCGTTGATCAGGCCAGACAGGATATCGCCATTTTCCATGGCTTCTTCCAAAGCAATCCAATCGGCAGCGCGTTTGGCTTTTTCGCGTGACAGCTTGGTTTCACCAAAGCCGTTTTCCACCGATTCGATGGTCACGGTAACAAAATCGCCCACTTTAACTTCAATCTCGCCCGCTGCATTTTTGAATTCGTTTACATCAATCAGTGATTCTGATTTCAAACCGGCGTTTACGGTGACGAAGTTGTTGTCGATGGCAACCACTTCGGCGGTAATCACTTCGCCGGGATTCATCTCTTGCAGGGTGAAGCTTTCTTCCAGCAGTTGGGCAAAATTTTCCATACTCATGTAATGTTCTCTAT
>RRZU010392583.1_pt1 | contig 22704 bp, 21 predicted proteins | sample 2165561 | NCBI WGS metagenome assembly RRZU01 (sample SAMN10456909, study PRJNA506462) | wastewater metagenome | isolation source: wastewater sludge | place: USA: Moscow, Idaho | reverse complement strand
GCTTTTCCCTCAACGGGTCATCCTGACCCCATTCGGGCGCTGCGCCATCCATGGCTACGCTAGCCGCAGCACCAGCGCGGCACTACTGAATCAGCGGTATGTGCTGCCAGTCCGCAGCACGCCTCTTTTGTGTTTTCGGTTAGTTACATACTTAGAGCTCAACAGCTCTTACTGCTGAAAAGACACAACCCGCTCTTTATTGGCATAAGCATGACAGCCACTGCAATAACCCAGACCATATAAATGATTCACGAGTACTTCGGGGTGGAGTGGTGAGCATAGCCAGGGATGGCGCAGCGCCGGAGTTGAACCCCGGACGGGTTCATCGACGGATTAACCCCACCCCGAAGTACGGCATACACCATTATTTGCTGGATTATTTTAGCTAAGAACACAGAAGCCCGAGGTTTGTCGTGCCGCGCTAATGCTGCTTTTCCCTCAACGGGTCATCCTGACCCCATTCGGGTGCTACGCCATCCATGGCTACGCTAGCCGCAGCACCAGCGCGGCATCACTGAATCAGCGGTATGTGCTGCCAGTCCGCAGCACGCCTCTTTTGTGTTCTCGAATACGGCATACGCCATCACTCGCTAACTACCGCAACCTTTTACAAGCGCAAACCACCATCCAACTCAAGAATACGACCGGTAAAATAGTCATTCTCAAAAATATAAGCCACCGAATGCGCAATCTCCTCCGGCTTACCCATACGCTGCAAAGGAATAAACGCCGTAGTTTTTGCCAAAGCCTCCGGCTTCATACTCAAAGTCATCTCAGTTTCAATAAAGCCCGGCGCAACACCAGCGACACGAATCCCATAACGCGCCAACTCCTTCGCCCAAACCACAGTATCCGCAGCCACACCCGCCTTCGCCGCAGAATAGTTCGCCTGCCCCATATTACCGGCACGGGAAATTGAAGAAATATTCACAATCGCACCCTGATTTTTCAACTCAATCATCTTCGCCGCAACTTCACGGGTACACAGGAAAACCCCGGTTAAATTCACATCAATCACAGCCTGCCAATTCGCCAGACTCATCTTCGTCATCTCACCGTCTTTCACACGAATCGTCAGACCATCACGCAAAATTCCAGCATTATTAATTAGACCGTTAATCGCACCAAAATCAGCCGCAACCTGCGCCACCATATGCGCAACCTGCTCCTCATTAGCCACATTACACAAATAAGCACGGGCCTGCGTACCGGCACTTTCACACGCAGCTACCGCAGCATCCAGCTTCTCTTGATCCAAATCGACCAACGCCAGCTTCACACCCTTAGCCGCTAAATACTCCGCCATCGCACGACCCAAACCTTGGCCGCCACCGGTCACAATAATAACCTTATCTTGTAACTGCATAATCACTCATCCCCTACTTTACAACAGTCAATAAATACAGACCCCAACTCAGCAGGCCCCAACAAACGAACTTCAGTGTAGTGTCTTTACGAAAAAAATAAACGCTTTATTGATTTGCTGGATGATAACCAATTTATCGCCACCAACATCAGCAAAAACACCATCACAACCCAGCGCAACTGTTTATATCTAGCGCAATTTACCCACCCTAGACCGCTCTTTGTTAAACTGCAGCCCTGATTACTTTGAAAGGATTGAGCATGGCAACTACATTGCGCACCGTATTGGCCCAACTGAATATGCGCGTCGGAGATATTGACGGCAACGTGCAACGTATCCTTGACTCAAGCGTACACGCACTGCACCACCAACAAGCCGACCTCATAGTCTTCCCCGAACTATCACTGTGCGGCTATAACGCGCAAGACCTACTGCTACGCGCCAGCATGCAAACACGCATCGAACGAGCCCTAGCTCGACTCTGCACCGCCCTGCCGCATAACTTACACGTCCTGGTCGGCTACCCTTGGCTTGAACACAACCAGCGCTATAACTGCTGCGCGCACTTCTACCAAGGGCAGATTCAAGCCGTTTATAAAAAGCAATTTCTCCCCACCGATCCCACCGCTTTTGCCCAACGCTATTTCACCCCAGGCAGCGAACCCTTATGCATTGACATTAACAGCATAAAAATTGCCATAGGCATCGGTGAAGACATTTGGCAAAACGCCTTTATAGAGCAGGCCAGCGCTGCTAAAGCCAAGATGATTGTCAGCCTCAACGCCTCAACCTTTCATCTCAACAAACAAGCAGAACGCGAGCAGATGCTCAGCAACCATGCCCAACGCGCGCACATGCCAATCCTCTATGCCAGCCAAGTTGGCGCACAGGATGATTTGATTTTTGATGGCGGCAGCTGCAGCGTTGATGCCCAAGGCAACCTACGCCAGCGTGCTCCAGCCTTTAGCGAAGAGCTGTGTGCCGTAGAACTGCAGTTTACCCGCTCAGACTGCCATGTGGAGCGCGCCACAGTAGAACCTTTGCTCAGTGAAGAAGCCAGCATCTACCAAGCGTTAATGATGAGTTTGCGCAACTATGTTGAACATAACGGCTTCCCCGGAGTACTGCTGGGCTTATCCGGCGGCATTGACTCTGCTGTTGTCTTAGCCATTGCCGCAGACGCTCTCGGAGCCGATAAAGTACAAGCCGTAATGATGCCTTATCATTACACCGCACAAATCAGTCAAGACGATGCCGCCGCGCAAGCTCGCACTATGGGCGTGGACTATAAAACCCTCGCCATTGCCCCCATGGTCGAAGCCTTTACCCAAGTGCTAGAACCAGTCTTTGCCGAGCTACCCAGCACAGCCAATGACACCACCGAGCAAAACCTGCAAGCCCGCTGTCGCGGCAATTTGCTGATGGCCCTGTCCAATAAAAATGGCTATTTAGTTCTTACCACCAGCAACAAAAGTGAAACAGCTGTGGGCTACTCAACCCTCTATGGCGATATGGCCGGCGGCTTTGCGCCACTTAAAGATGTGTCGAAGAATATGGTTTACCACCTCGCCCGCTACCGCAATAGTTTAAGCCCAGTGATTCCTGCGCGAGTGATTAGCCGTCCACCTTCTGCTGAGCTATCACCTGATCAAAAAGATGCAGACAGCCTGCCACCCTATGACATTCTTGATGAAGTGCTACGTTTATACGTGGAAGAGGATTGCAGCGCCGAGGCAATTATTCAGCAAGGTTTTGCCAAAGAAACGGTTATGCGCATTTTACGCTTAGTGGACATCAGCGAATACAAGCGTCGCCAAGCAGCAGTTGGGCCACGAATAAGTAAACGCAGTTTTGGCAGCGATCGCCGCTACCCCATTACCAACCTATGGCCACTGGGAGATTAAGCAGAAAAGCAAGCCCAGTAGCGCGCCAGCTCAGGCTGTTAAACCCTTAGCGCTACTGGGCAAATCACCGCAAGAATAACAAACATCAGCTCCAGCGCCGGTTAAAGCCGCGCTGGAGAGCTCGGCAGAGCTAGATCACAGCACCACTAAATTATCACGGTGAATCAGCTCAGCTTCAGCCATATAACCCAGTGTTTCGACAACTTGCTCAGAGCACTGACCAATAATTGCCGTTGCTTCAGCAGCACTGTAATTACTCAAACCACGGGCCACTTCAACACCTTGGGCATCCACGCACACCACCATTTCACCGCGCAAAAAGTTACCTGCCACCGCAGTCACTCCCACGGGCAATAAGCTTTTGTGATCACGGGTTAAAGCTTTGACTGCGCCAGCATCCAAAGTCACAGTACCGCGGGTTTGTAAGTGCCCCGCCAGCCATTGCTTGCGTGCGCCATCACGGCATTGCTCAGTGGTTAACAAAGTGCCCAAGCGCTCGCCCGCATGTAAGCGATCCAAAACCCGCTCTAGACGGCCACCAACAATCACCGTATAGGCTCCAGAACGCGCAGCCAAGCGGGCTGCACGCAACTTAGTTTGCATGCCGCCACGCCCTAAAGCGCCAGCGCTACCACCGGCTACGGCGTCCAAACTTGGATCATCGGCGCGGGCTTCATAAATGACCTGCGCATCTGGATTGCTGCTTGGATCTGCATCAAACATGCCATCGCGATCGGTTAAAATAACCAGCAAATCCGCTTCAACTAAGTTGGCCACCAGCGCGGCTAAAGTATCATTATCACCAAAGCGAATCTCATCGGTAGCAACGGTATCATTCTCATTGATCACTGGAATAACGCCCAACTCCAGCAAAGTACGCAAGGTACTGCGAGCATTTAAGTAACGCTTGCGATCCGATAGATCATCATGGGTTAACAGCACCTGTGCTGTGCGCTCATTGTATTCAGCAAAGCTGCTTTCCCAAGCTTTAACCAAACTCATCTGGCCCACGGCAGCCGCGGCCTGCAATTCATGAATGGCACTGGGGCGCTCCATCCAGCCAAGGCGACTCATGCCAGCTGCCACAGCTCCGGATGAGACCAAGACCAAATCAATGCCTTGTTGACGCAGCGTAACCATCTGCTGCACCCAAATTGCCATGGCATTGCGGTCTAAGCCACGGCCATCAGCAGTCAGTAAAGCACTGCCAATTTTCACTACCCAGCGCTGAGCGCCCGTCACTTTGTCGCGCATTACACAGATCCTGTCGAAATTAAATACTTAGCGGCCAATGCCCAGACTCAGCACCACCAGTGCCGAGCCAGCAATCAATGGACATAAATGATTTCAGCACCGCCCTCATCGTCTTCGTCATCTTCATCAAAGTCGTCTTCAACATCTTCAATGGCTTTGACCCCAGCACGGCGTAAGGCGCGCTTATCGTCCAGCTCTTGCAGACGCGCACGGCCTTCATCTTCAATGCGTTGATCCAAGTCAGTCAGATACTCGGCATACTCTTTGTCTTCGCTGATGCGCAGGTCACGCTCATCCAAGTAGCGCATCATCGCTTGCGCCAACTCCTTGGTGCCCTCGCCATCCAGCGCAGAAATCATAAACACTGGGCCGGTCCAACCCAATTGCTCAATCACTGCTTGCTTGCGCTCTTCACGCTCACAATCGAGCAGCTGATCCACTTTGTTCAGGACCAACCAGCGATCACGCTCAATTAATGACGGACTAAACTGCTCAACCTCATCGACAATAATTTGCGCGGCTTGCGCAGGATCACTGTCGTCAATTGGTGCTAGATCAACAATGTGCAATAACAGACGGGTTCGGGTTAAGTGTTTAAGGAAACGAATCCCCAACCCTGCTCCTTCTGCAGCACCTTCAATCAAGCCAGGAATATCAGCAATCACAAAGCTTTTATAGCGCCCGATACTGACCACGCCCAAATTGGGAATCAAAGTGGTAAAGGGGTAATCCGCCACTTTAGGTTTAGCCGCTGACACCGAACGAATAAAACTGCTTTTACCGGCATTGGGCAAACCTAACAGCCCCACATCAGCCAGCACTTTCATTTCCAGCTTTAGATTGCGCAGCTCACCGGGCTTACCATCACTGGTCTGGCGTGGCGCACGGTTGGTACTGGATTTAAAACGACTATTACCTAAACCATGCCAACCACCCTCAACCACCAAAAGACGCTGACCTTCTTCAGTCAAGTCGCCAATAATTTCTTGGGTGTCGGCATCAATAATGGTGGTCCCGACCGGCACTTTTAAAATAAGGTCTTCACCTTTAGCGCCGGTACAGTCCGCGCCACGACCATTCTCGCCGCGCTGCGCGTTATAGCGACGCGTGTAACGGTAGTCGATCAAGGTGTTGAGGTTAACATCAGCTTCCATATAAATAGAGCCTCCATCACCGCCATCACCGCCGTTTGGACCACCAAATTCAATAAACTTTTCTCGGCGAAAACTCATGCAGCCATTGCCGCCATCGCCAGCTTTTACCACGATCGATGCTTCATCGACGAATTTCATTCTTGTGCCTCCCGCGAGCCCGCAGGCTGATAAATATTAACGCAGGATACAACAAGCACGGATGATCCGTCTTTACTGCCTGCACAAACAAAAAAGCCCCGTCAAATGACAGGGCTTTTCCGTGTAAAGTTACTTAGGCTGAAACTACGCTTACGTAGCGACGTCCAAAAGCACCTTTAACTTCAAACTTCAACACACCTGGCTCTTTAGCGAACAGGGTGTGGTCTTTGCCCATGCCTACACCGGCACCTGGGTGGAACTCAGTGCCGCGCTGACGCACGATAATGTTTCCAGATTTTACAGTTTGGCCGCCGTACATCTTAACGCCTAAGCGTTTAGCTTCCGAGTCGCGACCGTTGCGGGTACTACCGCCAGCTTTTTTCGTTGCCATGAGATCAACACTCCATCAGTTTGGGGTTCAGTCAATTAAGCCTGAATACCGGTGATTTTAACTTCAGTAAACCACTGACGGTGGCCCTGACGCGTCATGCTGTGCTTACGGCGACGGAATTTAATAATTGTCACTTTATCGTGACGACCTTGCTCGGTCACTTCAGCTGTCACTTTAGCACCTTCAACAACTGGCGCGCCGATTTTTACATCTTCGCCGTTGCCAATTAACAGAACGCGGTCAAATGTTACGGCTTCGCCGATTGCCACGTCCAGTTTTTCAATCTTCAAATATTCGCCTTCAGCGACTTTGTATTGCTTACCACCAGTTACGATTACTGCGTACATCACATTTCTCCGTTATTCCTGCTCACCCAACGTTTTATAAGAGTAGGTATCAGTTGGCATGGCTGCTGTGCATTGGATTAAGACGCACTGCAATTGCGTAAGGCAGGGAGTTGCCCAAGTAAAGTTCAGGAGCGCGAATTGTACGCACTGTTCAAACGCGGCGCAAGCTCTGTATGCCTTACCTTGACAGAAAGGCGCGCGCCTCATAGCATGCGCACAACCTTATTGGAGTACGCAGAGTCATGCAACCACAGGCTTTTTACCAAATCGTCGCTGAAGATTTTGCTGCAGTAGACAGCATCATTAAACAAGAGCTTTCCTCACGAATCCCTTTGGTAGAAAAAATCGGTGATTATATTATCTCCGCAGGCGGTAAACGCTTGCGCCCTTTGCTGGTGTTATTAGCCGGTAATGCCTTGGGTAAAAAAGATGAAGATTTACGCCTTCTGGCTGCCCTGATTGAGTTTCTGCATACTTCCACGCTATTGCATGACGATGTAGTTGATAAATCGGACTTACGCCGCGGCCGCTCAACCGCAAACGCCAAGTGGGGCAACGCGCCCAGCGTGTTAGTTGGCGATTTTTTATATGCTCGCTCCTTTGAAATGATGGTGCGTCTCGGCTCTCTACCGGTGATGGATATTATTTCCCAAGCCACCCGCGTCATTGCTGAAGGCGAAGTGCTGCAGTTAACTAAAGTCCGCGACGCCAGCACCAGCGAAGCCACCTATATGGAAGTGATTCGCGGCAAAACCGCCATGCTCTTTGAAGCCTCCACCCACAGCGCTGCAGTATTAGCCGGTGCTTCAGCGCAACATGCTGAAGCCTTGCGTACTTATGGCGATAACCTGGGCATTGCTTTCCAACTGGTGGATGATCTATTGGATTACCGCGGTGATGCGGAAACCTTAGGCAAAAACGTCGGTGACGACTTGGCTGAGGGCAAACCAACCCTGCCCCTGATTGTCACCATGCGCGACGGCACTGCAGAGCAAGCCGCACTGGTACGCCAAGCCATTCAAAAAGGTGGCATCGAGGATTTAGCAGAAATCAGTGCCGCAGTGGAAGCTTCCGGCGCTTTGGATTACACAGCTAATTTAGCCAAAGACTACGCCCAGCGCGCCATCAATTGCCTTAATGTTCTGCCCGCCTCTGGTTATCGCGACGCGCTAGTTGAGCTTGCTGAGTTTGCCGTAGCCCGCACCCTTTAATCTACACCGCTCGATTCCCCCGCCTAACAATGCGCATACTGCCGCTGCGCATTGCGGCCTTTAGGCCAATAAAAAACACTTCTCTGCACAAAGTCTCTTATAATCTATTTTAAGTGCGGCATAGGGTCGCGCGGCAATCAATCATTTAATAATTTTGCTATGGAAAATACAGCATGAGCATTCTTAAAGAATTTAAAACGTTCGCCGTCAAAGGCAATGTTATTGATATGGCTGTGGGTATTATCATTGGCGCCGCCTTTGGTAAAATCGTCAGTTCATTTGTTGGTGATGTATTGACTCCGGCGCTAGGCATTCTGATTGGCGGTGTGGACTTCACTGATTTGGTAATCACCCTTAAAGCTGCGCAAGGTGACGCTCCTGCGGTGGTGATTGCTTATGGGCAATTTATTCAAACCATTATTGATTTTATCATTATTGCTTTTGCGATTTTTATGGGTATCAAAGCGATTAACCGCCTCAAGCACGAAGAGAAAGTAGCAGAAGAAGCGCCCGCAGCACCACCAGCGCCGAGCAACGAGGAAGTGCTACTGAGCGAAATCCGTGACCTGCTTAAACAGCAAAATAAAAACTAACAACACCCACCAAGGCTATGGCTTTGCGATGTTGTATTCTTAGAAGATTGGCAAACCCTAGCGATGCTCAATGAGTGCCGTGCAGGTGACGTGACAAGCGCAGCCAGGGATGGCGCGCTGAGGTAGCAACGGCACTTGCACGGTACGGCACACATAGATAATCCTTAATACCTATAGTTACAACCCTATTTTGGAGTCAGGTGCCTGCCGTACTTCGGAGTGGGTGTTAGTCCGTCTAGGGTTCAACTCCGGCGCTACGCCAGCCATGGCTGGCTCACCATACCAACCCCGAAGCACTGGTTCACCAACGGTACGGCGCACATAGATAATTCTCGATGCTTTTAGTTATAGCCGTACTCACATAGCAAATCACACCAAGCAAAACTACAAACAGCAACCTACCAATAGTTCTCCACTGCTACAGCACCGGGCTTGCGGGTTAAGGACAATTGCATATCGCGCTGCTGCAGTAGCATACGGCAATCCTCAACCATTTCCGGGTTACCACAGAGCAATACCCGTGAGTGCTCCGCCTCCATCGGTAAATCCACATGCTGCTCCAACTCACCGGAGGTCAGTAAATCGGTAATCCGCGCGCCCAAACAGCCCGGCACTTGTTCACGGGTCACCACTGGCACAAAAGTAAACTTATGCGCATATTCGGCGACATATTCACGGGTTAAGATTTCATCGAGCAAATCACGGTACGCCAGCTCTTCTGCCGAGCGCACACTATAAACCAAGACAATCCGCTCAAAACGCTGCCACACTTCAAAGTCTTGTAACATCGACAAGAAGGGTGCCAGCCCCGTACCTGTGGCCAACATCCACAGATTTTTGCCATCAATAAAACGATCCAAGGTTAAAAAGCCATGGGCCTGCTTTTCAATCAGAATTTCATCGCCCACCGCCAGCTTACTCAACTCACTGGTAAACTCACCACCGGGCACGACAATCGAGAAGAAATCTAAAAACTCATCAAATGGGCTCGATACCATCGAATAACCACGCCAAACAATGGACCCACTGGCTTTACGCACACCTAAACGGGCAAACTGCCCCGCAGTAAAACGAAACCCCGCATCACGGGTGCAACGAAAACTAAATAAACTTGGCGTCCAAGTATGCAAGCTGGTAATGGTTTGTCGGGTGAACTTTTCTTGTCTCGCGTTCATACTGCACCTCACTAACGAACTGTACCTTTATTAATACGCCATTTTTGGCCAAACAAATACCTGCGATCTCTATGCCTATACTCAATACTGCCTATGCCCAGCTGGACTTAAAACGCTATCCGGAGCAGCACAACAGCCCGCTACAAGCTTTCGATGCGGCGGATGAATACCTACTTAAACACCTCAGCGAACTCCCTTTAAGCGGACACAGTCGCTGCTTGATCCTCAATGACAACTTTGGCGCTCTGGCCATCAGCCTCGCCGGGCACATGCAAGTGCACAGCAGTGGTGACTCATTTTTAGCCCACCAAGCTCTGCGCAATAACCTTGATCACAATCAACGCCCAGCAGATGCGGTACAGATTCTGCAATCTGAACAAGCGTTTCAGGGCCCTTATGATTGCGTACTGATTCGCGTACCCAAAACCCTAGCTCTGCTGGAAGAGCAATTGATCCGCCTGCAAAGCCACATCAGCGACCGCACTATTATTGTTGCCGCAGGCATGATTAAGCACCTGCCACGCTCAGCAGGTGATTTGCTCGAGCGCTATATTGGCCCAGTGCAAGCCAGCCTCGCGGAGAAAAAAGCCCGTTTACTATTTGTCACCCCCACCAACATAGCGCAGGCCCAATCACCTTACCCAAGCAGCTATGAGCTGGATAAGCCTAAAATCAGCTTACGCAACCATGCTGGCGTGTTTTGCCGCGAAGCCTTGGATATTGGTACGCGCTTTCTGCTGCCACACTTACCGAGTGGCCTTGGTCATGCACACGTTGCCGATCTGGGTTGCGGTAATGGCGTAATGGCGATTGTCTGCGCCTTAGAAAATCCAGAAGCGCAGCTGCTGCTGGTGGATGAGTCGTATATGGCCGTGCAATCTGCGCAAGAAAACTGGCAGCAGGCACTGGGGCAGCGCCCGGTTACTATTTATGCCGGTGATGGACTGGGCGCGGTGCAACCACAAACGTTGGATGTAGTGCTGTGCAACCCGCCGTTTCACCAGCAACAGGTGGTGGGCGATTTTTTAGCACGGCGCATGTTCCAACAAAGCCACCGCGCGCTCAAGCCTGGCGGGCAATTATGGGTGGTCGGCAACCGTCATCTGGGTTACCACATCACTTTGAAACGTATGTTTAGCAAGGTTGAGCAAGTCGCAGCCAATGCGAAATTTGTCATTTTTAAAGCCAGTAAATAAAGCCTGCTGCTTAGCCATTTTGCGCGCCGGATCTAAGGTTGAAAATACGACGTACCGCCAAAAGCATTATTGCGAGGTAGCGCAGCAAATTACTGGGTTTGCTATAGCCAGCCCTAAGTGAGCACCGCAAGGCTCCTCGCAATAACGCGCCCTACCTCTACGAGGAGCACAGCGACGTGGCAGTCCATAGCTCAAGCTCCGCGCCAGCTTGCGAGTTGGACGACTTCGCTACGCCCGCGATGCCCTACGCCAGAGTTTTTATTAGCGCTTACGTGCTTGCTCGTACAAAGGCATTACTTTAGGAATATTAGCTTCCAAGGTGGCAATGCGCGTCGAGGACGAAGGGTGAGTGCTCATAAACTCAGCAGGTGCTCCTTGGCTTGCTTGCTCCATTTTGCGCCACAGGCTGACCGCACCATTGGGGTTGTAGCCCGCCCGCGCTGCCAGCTCAATGCCTAATAAATCTGCTTCAGTTTCGGCGCTGCGGCTGTTGGGTAAAGTCATACCGTATTGCACGGCGGTATCAGCCAAACCAATTGTCTCCTGACTCACGCCCAAAACAGCGCCTAAGCCCAGCTTAGCCATTTCAATACCATAGGCCTTGGACATGGCTTCGCGGCTGTGCTCGCGTAGCGCGTGGGCAATCTCGTGGCCCATGACTGCTGCAATCTCATCATCGGTGAGCTTGAGTTTAGTAATAATGCCGCTGTAGAAAATAATTTTACCGCCCGGGCCACAATTGGCATTCAGCTCAGGGCTATCAATCAAGCTCACTTGCCAATCCCACTGCCGCGCATCGGGGCGAAAATAGCCGGCCTGACTAATCAAATGCTGGCCAATCACCTGCAAGCGCTTAGCATTATTACTGCGGGTATCCAACTTACCTTTAGCTTGCGCCTGCTGCAGTGTTTCTTGATACATCTGTGCATAGCTTTGGTTGACTTCATCGGTGCTGAGCATACTGAACATATACTGCTTACGATCCACCCCCACCGCGCTGGAACCTGTGGTATTGATGGCCTGACAGCCTGTTAATAGCAGCGCACCGGCAAGCGCTAAACCTTTGTGTAAAGTCGTCAAATTTCACCTCATCCTCAATGTAATTTAGCACGTCCATCGCCATACCGATGGTTGCAATAAACTGGAGTCTATTACAGTTTTATCCGCTGGCTTGTATTTTGTCGCTCTGCCGATGAAAAGCAAGATGCTTTAGCCTATTGCGCCGAATAAAATCGCACAAAAAAAGCTTTACGCCCTGCGCTCATGCAATGACTGAGCCCTGCCGATAAGCTAATACTTGCCAGCAAAAAGCCAGCTGCTACTATTTGCACCAGCTTAACCGCGCCTTTGATCAACATTGGATGAACACCGCATGACGTTTAAATCCCTCTCTGTTTCTATTTCTGTTTTAGCCGGCAGCTGCGTCCTCGCTGTGGTCGTGGCGCTATCAAGCTACGCACTGTATTCCGGCATGCAAACTCAAGCCAGTAGCGAGCAACGTATACAGAGCTTATTTGCCCAGTCCACTGAGCAACATATCTCTGCCATTGCCCAGCAATACGGCGAGCAGATCAAAGGCCAGCTGCAGCGCCCTATCGCCATTGCCGAAGATTTAGCGCGCGTGAACGCATTACTGGGCATGCAAGACAGCCTCGGTAACCCGCAACTGTTGATTACCCGCCCAGAAATAAACCACCTGCTAAAAGCCACCCTTGAGCAAAACCCAGACCTACTCAATGCCTATATTGCTTGGGAGCCTGACGCCCTGGATGCCAGCGATGATCTGTATGCTGGCATGCCTGAGTTGGGTAGTGATGAGGACGGCCGTTTTGTGCCTTGGTGGTATCGCGACACCAACGGCGCAGCTAAAGTAGAGCTGCTGCCCGATCCAAATAGCCACACCCTGCTGAGCAATGGTGTGCGTGCCGGTGAGTATTACCTCTGCGTGCAGGAGACCAAGCGCAGCTGTGTGATTGATCCTGCGGCCTACGCAATGAATGGACAAGATGTGCTGATGTCATCTTTTAGCGCGCCCATTTTAGTGGACGGCGATTTTATGGGTATAGCTGGCGTCGACTTAAGCCTAGAGTTTATTCAAACCTTGCTCAGCCAAGCGCAGCAGCAATTGTACGGTGGTGCGGCAGAGTTGGCGCTCATTGCCAGTAACGGCAGTTTGGTGGCTTCAACCAGTCACCCCAATGAACTGGGCCGCAGTGCCAGCTCTTTGTTGAGCAGCCAAGAACTGACCGCTCTGAAGAATCTCAGTAGCGCAGCACAGTACAGTGAAGACGCCAGCTCGGGACTGATCAAAGTATTTTTACCCCTGCAACTGGCTGACTCAGCCACCCAGTGGACGCTCTATTTACAATTGCCCAGTGCTTTAGTCCAGGCAGACTTACAGGCATTTAGCGCTGCAGCAGCTGAGCAACAAAATCACAATGTACTGGTACTTACCGGTATCGGTGTTTTGGTAGCCTTACTGGGATTATTGGCTATTGTGCTGATGGCCCGCGGTATTGCGCGGCCTTTGGCGCAAATGGCGGACACTCTTAACGACATTGCCCAAGGCGAAGGTGACCTGACTCGCCGCTTAAGCAGTAACCGTCAAGATGAGCTGGGGCAAATTGCCCGAGGCTTTAATACGTTTCTCGACAAACTGCAAAGCATGATGGGGCAAGTGGTGAGCTCAGTGCAAAGGGTCAGTGACGCTTCGGAAAACACCGCAGATATTGCTATCCAAACCAGTCAAGGTGTGCGCCAGCAGCTGACGGAAATGGATCTGGTGGCCACAGCGGTGCATGAGATGAGCAGTACCGCGCAAGAAGTTGCCAGCAATGCCAATCAAGCCGCTGAGGCGACGCATAATGCTGACATGGCGGCCCAAAACGGTAAAACTACGATTATGACCACGGTCAGTACTATTAATCATTTAGCCGATGAGATTCTCCGCGCAGTTGCTACGGTGCAACATCTTGAGCAAGAGGGCGAACAGATTAATAGTGTTTTGGTGAGTATTCGTAGTATTGCTGAGCAGACCAACCTGTTGGCGCTGAATGCGGCGATTGAGGCGGCGCGCGCCGGTGAACAGGGCCGTGGTTTTGCCGTAGTGGCGGATGAGGTGCGTAATTTAGCATTGAAGACGCAGCAGGCTACGGAGGAGATTCAGAAGATGATTGAGCAGTTGCAAGGCGGCACCCATGCTGCGGTGCAGGTGATGGAGTCTAGTCAGCAACATACTCTTGATTGTGTCGCCCATGTGCAAAGTGCGGCCGGTGCCTTAGATGAGATTACGCAAGCGGTGTCGGTGATTCATCAAATGAATATTCAGATTGCTAGTGCAGCTGAGGAGCAAAGCTCGGTTGCTGAGGATATTAATCGCAATGTCAGTACTATTGGCAGTGTGGCGGATGATGTGGCCCAAGGCGCTGAACGCACTTCTAGCGCCAGCACTGAACTCACGCAGCTTGCCGAGCAACAACGCCGGTTAATTAATCAGTTTAAGATTTAGCTGTTTAGTATATTGCTGGGCAGACAACTGTGCAGGCCGTACTTCAGATCAGCAGCCAGCACAATGGTTAAGCAGTGCCGCGCTGGTGCTGCGGCGCGTGCAGCCAGGGATGGCGTAACGCCCGAATTGAGTCAGGATGACTCATTGAGGGAAAGCAGCATTAGCGCGATACGCCAGCCACTTTCTTCCCTAGCGTTTTGAAACCGTAACGAGCTACTGTACAGGCCGCACTTCAGGGTCGGTGTTCATCCGTTGATGAACCCGTCCGGGGTTCAACGCCGGCGCTGCGCCATCTATGGCTGCGCTTACCACACCAACCCCGAAGCACTCACTGACCACTTGCAGTGTCAGCACTAATGCGCAGGGCTCATAAGCAGCATTAGCGCGGTACGCAACCGCATATACCTCACCGATGCTGCCCTAAAGACACGCCAACGTATTAAGCGTTGCCCGTCAGCTTGATCTGCGCATCACGAGTAAAGTCGAGCATACGCTGCAAAGGACGTACAGCCTTAGGAATCAAAGCTGGATCAACAGTGATTTCATTGTCACCATTTTGCAAGCTTAGCAACATCGCCTCCAGCGTATTCATCGCCATCCACGGGCAATTAGCACAGCTACGGCAAGCCGCACCCTCACCGGCAGTGGGCGCTTCAATAAAAGTTTTATGCGGACTTAACTGCTGCATCTTATAAAAAATGCCACGATCCGTTGCCACAATAAATGTTTCATTAGACAACTCTTGAGTCGCCTTAATCAGCTGCGTAGTCGAACCAATCACATCGGCCAACTCCAGCACCGCCGTAGGCGATTCAGGGTGTGCCAGCACTGCAGCATCCGGATACACAGCCTTCATTGCCGCCAGCTGCGTCGCCTTAAACTCCTCATGGACAATACAGGCGCCCTCCCAAAGCAACATATCTGCTCCAGTCTCACGCTGAATGTAGCGACCTAAATGCTCATCCGGCGCCCAAAGAATTTTCTCACCGTTATCCATCAAAGTTTCCACGATATCCAGCGCACAGCTCGACGTCACCACCCAATCTGCACGGGCTTTAACCGCCGCAGAGGTATTGGCGTACACCACCACAGTACGATCAGGATGCTGGTCACAAAACTCCGAAAACTCTTTAACCGGGCAACCTAAATCCAACGAACAAGTAGCTTCTAAAGTTGGCATCAAAATACGTTTTTCCGGGTTGAGAATTTTTGCCGTCTCCCCCATAAAGCGCACCCCAGCCACAACTAAAGTTTGCGCACTGTGCTCACTGCCGAAACGCGCCATTTCTAGCGAGTCAGCCACACAGCCGCCACTTTTCTCAGCTAATTCTTGAATAATAGGATCGCAATAGTAATGCGCCACTAAAACCGCATTCTGGGCTTTAAGCTCAGCAATAATACGTTCAGAATAATGCGCTTCTTGCTCAGGCGTCAGGGTTTCAACCTGTTTCGCTGCCAAGTGTGCTTGAACTAAAATACGTTCAGAAATTTGCGTCATTGATGCCAGTCCTCACAGCGCACGCGGGCGCAATGTTAACAAGTGTATTGCTTAATGATTTAAACCAATACAACACAATGATGACAGTAAATTGATGCGAAGAGCGAAGTTGGTGGGTCGTGCGGGATTCGAACCTGCGACCAATTGGTTAAAAGCCAACTGCTCTACCACTGAGCTAACGACCCGGATGGGGTGCGCATAATACGGCTTTTTCAGCCCAGAGCAAGCATAAACTTAATTATTGTCAAAAGTATCGTGTTGGATCGTTAATATCTGCGTTTAAAAAACCCTGTTTTCGCAATGTACAGCTGTCACAGACTCCACATGCCCGCCCCTGATTATCAGCCTGATAACAAGAAACGGTGAGCGCATAGTCTACCCCTAGCTGCGTGCCAAGCCGAATGATAGCAGCCTTACTCATACTTTGCAGGGGCGCTTGAATACGAAAGGCTCGCCCCTCAACCCCCTCACGGGTGGCCAAGTTAGCTACTTTTTCAAATGCCTGAATAAAGGCCATCCGACAATCTGGATAACCGGAGTAATCAACATCATTGACTCCGATAAAAATATCATAGGCCTTAAGCACCTCCGCCCAACCCAAGGCTAACGACAAAAATACCGTATTACGGGCTGGTACATAGGTCAGCGGAATATCCTCGGCAGCCGTCTTGTCTGCGCCACTCTCGGGAATAGCCAAACTGCTATCGGTTAAGGCTGAACCACCCATGCCATCCAAATCAATGCCAATCACCTTGTGTTCAACCGCGCCCAGCGCCGCAGAGATACGCCCTGATGCCGCTAACTCACTGCGGTGACGCTGACCATAATCAAAACTCATGGTGTAGCACTCATAGCCCTCAGCACGCGCTGCAGCCAATACCGTGGCCGAGTCTAAACCACCGGATAATAAAATTACCGCTCGCTTTGTCAGCACAGCCTGCTCCTAAAAATCATCTAAACGCGCAGCAAAATACCGTTCACTGCCAACTTGAGCAAGGTAAATCGAGTTGTGCGCAGTAAGGGCGAGAAAATAACACAGCGGCGCAGGAAAGTATCCTCAAGCGCAGCCAGTCACAGATAAAGTGTTTAAGATGGTAGCAATAACTGCACTGACTGCCAGCACCGAGGCCGGCACAAGTCAGCTCAAACTGTACAGCAGCGCCCCACATTAAGCGCGGGCGCAATGCCGAACACTATATTACAGTTTGCCGATATCCCGCTGCGCCAATTGCGCCGCAGAACTATTGGGGTATTGCGCAACCACTTGCTGCAAAATACCACGGGCCTTATCGGTATTGCCTAAACGACGCTCGACATCAGCCAGCTTATATAACGCATCAGGTACTTTATTGTGATCAGCATAGTTGTGCGTGACCAGCGCAAAAGATTTACCTGCAGCTTGCAAGTCACCTTGCACCAAGTGCACTTCGCCCAACCAATACTGCGCATTACCGGCGTATTGACTGTTGGGATATTTGCGCAAAAAAGCGGTAAAAGCCTGCTGCGCTTTATCAAAGTCACGGGCTTTAATCAGGTCAAAAGACGCATCATAAAACAGCTTTTCTTTTTCAGGATCGGCCTCAGCGGCCGCCGCTTGCGGAGCTGCTTGAGAAGCATCGCCTGCGGGTTGCTCAGACGCCGTGGATGCACTGGGCGCTGCTGCGCTGCCAGAAGCATTTAAGCGACTGTCTAATGTTTGGTAACGCTCAAGATTTTCTTGGCGTAATTGTCGCAGCTCATGTTGCTGCTCTTCAAGCAGGCCGCGCAGGGTGGCAATTTCTTGCTGCATCTGCTGCAACTGCATGAACAATTGACCTTGAGCTGAAAGCGGTGCCGCAGCACCACCTCCAGTCACGGCTCCGTTCATGCCCTGACCTGTGCCAGCGTCATACGCTGAGCGATCAGTGATCGGGATCGCAGCAACTGCCAAAGTTGGCAGGCTGAGGGCCAAAGCTATCAGGGTTGGACGGATAATTTTCATTACTGATTACTTACGTAGTTCAACGCGACGGTTTTGTGACCATGCACTTTCGTCATGACCAGTCACCATTGGACGCTCTTCACCGTAAGATACTGGCTCAAGCTGAGCAGGTGAAACGCCTTGCAGAACTAAGTAGCGCTGTACTGCTTTAGCACGACGCTCACCCAATGCCATGTTGTATTCGCGAGTACCACGCTCATCGGCGTGACCTTCTAAGACAACACGTGCACCGTTACCTTGTAGATCACGGGCATGCACATCTAGCGCTCGCATAGCTTCTGGCTTCAAGTCTGAACTGTCAAACTCAAAGTAGAAGGTTGTGATCGCACGCAGCGCTGCTTCTTCGTTACGGTTGCTGTCATAGCTACCGTCAACAGCACCAGTATCTGCGCCATAGCCAGCATTCGGATCAATTGCACCTTCACCGCTAGCGTCGCCGCCTTTAGATGAACAACCAACTGCTACAGCCAAAGCTAATGATAAAGCAGCAAGTTTACCGAATTTAAGCATTTGCATATTTTAAGCTCCAAAAAAACCACATTGTTAATTGAGTTGTGTAACCCATCATCAGTTTAGGTAAGGGGACCATGAAGGCTCTCTGACTTCGCCTTGTATGCTAGGTAGTGGGAGCCGCACCCGCCCATTGATAGATGCAAGCATCAGGACACCCTTGCCCTGGTGGTGGGTGGCATAGATTACCATTGTTCCATTGGGTGCAACAGTAGGCGACTCATCTAAACTTGAATCTGAGAGCACGCGTAACGTACCGCGCTCAAGATCTTGCGCTGCCACCTTGAAAACCGTGTAACCATCTTGACGATGAATCATCACTAAAGTCTTTTCATCGGCAGATAATTTCGGGTTGGCATTGTAGTTACCAATGAAAGTTACCCGCTCTGCTGCGCCACCATTGATATTCATCCGATAAATTTGCGGCTTCCCCGAGCGGTCAGATGTGAAGTAAATCGTTTGGCCGTCTTTACCCCAAAAAGGTTCCGTATCAATGGCCGCATGATTGGTAATACGGCGTATTTGCCGTGACCCCATTTCCATCACATAGATTTCAGGGTTGCCATCGCGGGACAACACAAACGCCAAGCGCTTACCGTCTGGCGACCAAGCAGGTGCACCATTTAATCCCTCATAATCAGTAACTTGCTCGCGGTGCCCGGTTTCAATGTTTTGCACAAAAATACGCGGACGCTTCTGCTCAAATGAGACATAGGCAATATGCTTACCGTCTGGAGCAAAAGACGGTGATAAAATAGGCTCTCGCGACTGCAACAAGGTTACCGCACGGGCACCATCATAGTCAGCGCGCTGCAAGGTGTAGCGCGTATTGGTTGGCGAAGAGCGCTCGGCAGTGACATACAACAAACGCGTAGAAAACGCGCCTTTAATACCGGTAAGTTTTTCATACGCCTGATCAGCAATATGGTGAGCCAAATCACGCAACTGCGCCACTGCGCCAGACACCTCACCACTGAGCATTACCTGCTCTGTGCTAACATTTAAAACAGCATATCTAACCTGCAGGTTCGAGCCATTGGCAGTAATATTGCCCACCAAGATATATTGCGCGCCAATCGCACTCCAGTCGCGAAAAATAACCTCACTGGCTTGCGCCGGCTGACTGATCATATTTTGCGGCGCAATAGGTTGAAACGAGCCGGAGTTACGCAAGTCATTGCCGATAATTTCCGCCAAATCTTCCGGCAAGGCATTACCGCCCTGCCAAGCAAAAGGCACCACGGCAATGGGAATGGCGCGGTCATTGCCGCCTGAAATCAACAAAGGATCTGCCGCCTGCACCATTCCGACGCAGAGCAGCACACTGAATAACAACCAACGTTTTAATATATTCACAAACTCAAATCCTCTGGTTTAAATACCGCTTTACGGCTGCGGTATAAAGCATTAAACGTTTTACTGTCTAACTGTTGCATTTCACGGATGCGCCCCACGTTGCGTACTGCCGCCACCGCGGAGGCATCAAAGGCTGGGTCACCACTACTACCAATGACACTGGCATTGGTAATGGTTCCATCTGGGAGCATTTCAATCAAGACCGTCACCGCCATGCCATTACGCGCGGAAGGCGGTCTCACCCACTGCTCACTGACCAAGCGAATAATCAGATCATCCAAGTTACCGGCAACTTGCGAGCCTTGGCTATCGGCTACCGTTTGCTGGTACTGGGTGTCGGCCGATAACAGCTCCGCTAAAGCACCGGCTTTTTTATCTTCCATGGCCTTGCGCGCGGCTTCTTGGGCCTTGCGCTGATTGGCAGCCTCGTCGGCGGCACGTTTTTTCTTTTCCGCTTCAGCTTTTTGTTTGGCCGCAGCATCGGCAGCCGCTTTTTTCTTCGCCGCCTCAGCAGCCGCTTGCTTTTTCGCCTCTTCGGCGGCCTTTTTCTTGGCCTCTTCGGCGGCTTTTGCCTTTGCTTCTTCTGCCGCTTGCTGTTTAGCGGCAGCAGCAGCTTGCACTCGTGCGGCTTCAGCTTGCTTAAGTTTTTCCGCTGACTGTTTCGCCTGCTGTTCTTTTTTGGCTTGGGCTTGCTGTTGTGCCTCAGCTGCTTTTTGCGCCGCCGCAGCACGTGCTTGCGCAGCCCGCGCCTCGGCATCAGCCTTGGCTTGGGCAGCTTTAGCCGCAGCGGCGTTTAATCGTTCTTGCTCAACTTTTTTCTGCTCCAGCTGCTCAACCTCGTATTGTGGCGCGGAGGTTTTTGCGGCCTCGCCGGCAATTTTCTGATTGGTTTGTGTGGTGGCCTGACTTTGTGATTGCAATTGATACAAGGTGGCCTTAATCACCGGCCGTGACGGCGGCAGTTCTGGGGTGCGGGCAAAGCTGACAAACAGAAAAGCAAACAGCATGGCATGCAAACCAACCGCCCAAACCACAGGCCAAAATAGCTTTTCCGATGGAGAACGCTCAGTCTGTCGCATTAAGGTGCCTCAGTAATTAAGCCAACATCACTGACGCCAGCTTGCTGCAAACCACCCATAGCGGCCATTACGCTGCCGTAATCCACAGTTTTATCAGCGCGCACATAAACCTGCACTTTTTTACCTTGCGCCGCATTCGCCGCCAAAATAGCGCGCGCGGCATTAATCATCTGCACCAGCTCAACGGCTTTATCCTGCACAGTGTCCACATCCACTTCAGTGCTGGTGTTCCAGTAAAAGCTTTTATCAGCCTTAATCGAAATGGTCAGCACAATGGCGTTGTTGTCTTGCGGCAAGACCTCGCTACTGACTTGCGGCAAATCCACTTTAACGCCTTGATTAAGCATCGGTGCGGTGACCATAAAGATCACCAGCAGCACCAGCATCACGTCGATATAAGGCACCACGTTCATTTCAGCAACGGGTTTACGACGGTTACGAATTCTTCCTCTATGCATGGTGCACCTTAATCCTCTTTAGAGTGGACTTTACGATGCAAAATGGCTTGAAACTCATCCGCAAAGGTGTAGTAACGGGCAATCAGGTTTTCACTGCGCGCAGCAAAACGGTTATAGGCAATCACCGCTGGAATCGCGGCAAACAAACCAATAGCAGTAGCAATCAATGCTTCGGCAATTCCCGGCGCCACAGTGGCCAAGGTAGCCTGCTGCACTTGGGCCAAGCCGCGGAAGGAGTTCATAATCCCCCACACAGTACCAAACAAACCAATATAGGGACTGGTAGAACCCACAGTGGCTAAAAAAGGAAGCGCTTGCTCAAGCTTTTCTTCCTCATGGGAAATCGCCACGCGCATCGAGCGGGCCACACCATCCATCACCGACGCCGGATTGGCATGTTGCTGCTGATTTAAGCGGGAGAACTCTTTAAAACCGGCGCGGAAAATTTGCTCAACCCCAGAATCAGGATCCGGGTTGCTGCACACTTCACGGTACAACTTGGATAAATCGACCCCAGACCAAAAGCGGTCTTCAAAGATATTTAAACTGTTACGGGCGGCACGCAATAATTGACTGCGCTGAAAAATCAGCACCCAAGAGGCAATTGAAGCGCCCACTAAAATCAACATGACAAGTTGCACGACCAAGCTGGCGTTGCTGATTAGGTTCCACATTGACATTTGATCTACGGCATTCGCTTCCACGCTTATTCTCCTGCAAAGTCTTGCACATCGGCATTAAACGCCGCATATAACAGTTCGGGAATGGCCCGAGGTTTTAAGGTATCGGCACGCACACAAGCCACGGTGAAATGCCCTTCACAAAGCAACAAATCATCGCTAACTCGGCGTACTTGCTGATAAAATTTTAAACTGGCACGTTTTAGAGCATCCACTTTTACACTCACCATCAGCTCATCGTCTAAACGAGCAGGGGCGCGATAGCGTGCTTGGGCGGAGTGCACAACAAAGAGTAGGTTATCGCTGGCCATCTGCGCTTGAGAAAAACCTAGATGGCGCAAACGTTCAGTGCGCGCACGTTCCATGAATTTTAGGTAATTCACGTAATAGACAATGCCGCCTGCATCCGTATCTTCGTAATACACTCGACACGGAAAGGTAAACTCTGTTGCTGTTGTTGCGCGCATACTTTAATGCCACCTCATGCAATTGCCAATCAAAAACGCAGGTATATTTTCACTCACTCTCGCTGTACTTTTGCAGCAGTGCTGGATCTTGCAAACGCTCGGGTAAATTCAAACCAAAATGCAGATACGCATGGCGGGTAACCACCCGTCCGCGCGGGGTGCGCATAATAAAGCCCTGCTGAATCAAGTACGGTTCTAGGACATCTTCAATGGTATGTCGTTCCTCACTGATTGCCGCGGCCAAACTGTCAATGCCCACTGGGCCGCCATCGAACTTCTCAATCATGGCCAATAATAAGCGCCGATCCTGATGATCAAAACCATGTTCGTCCACATCCAGCAGATTTAATGCTTGATTGGCAATGGCTTGGGTAATCTGTCCGTTACCGCGCACCTGAGCAAAATCGCGCACACGACGCAGTAAACGGTTGGCAATGC
>RRZU010937847.1_pt1 | contig 22709 bp, 21 predicted proteins | sample 2165561 | NCBI WGS metagenome assembly RRZU01 (sample SAMN10456909, study PRJNA506462) | wastewater metagenome | isolation source: wastewater sludge | place: USA: Moscow, Idaho | reverse complement strand
GTGGCGTCAGGCCAAGGCGTAACGGACATTTCGGGTTCGAGGTTAAGCTGGTGGTGATCATGGCTACCGCTTGATAGCGGAGGGGCGGGCGGTGCAGTGAAGTTTGAGCGGATCCACCAGCTGGCAATGGCCTCGTAAGGGGTTACTCGATACCGGTGGATGTGGCACTCACCCCTCTGTACTGGCGGGCCCTTATCATGGCCGGGGGCCTGCGGCGCCGGTACTTCGCGGTGTTGGATGAAAATAAAGTTTCATCCTTTCGCCGCCTTGAAACCCAGAAATTACGTTGCGATCCAGCCCGCTACGATGGTTAAAGTTTCATCCTAAAGTCAGTGATTTGAGCAGTAAGAACGGCTACAGCCCAGCAAAATCAATGCTTTCATCCCGTTGGGATGACACTTTATTTGCAAGGATGAAACTTTATTTTCATCCCACAGCAGGTGAGATCATGGGACTGACGATTGACCCCAAGAGCAAAATTTTCGGGCTCGACCTCAAGACAGGTCGCGATCTGGTGAAGCGGTTGCGCCACTACGCTCAGATGTACCCTACCGACGACATAAACTATGTCACGGAGGTTCGCTCCATTGGCGAGATAGTGTTGACCAAGGAGAAGCAGCGATGCGGTATGGGGTATTCCCTGACCGAACTGAATCCCAATGCGGTTGCCCTCGCGCCCGACCTCATCCAGAAAATGCTTGATGAGGGTTATCTCACAGTGATGGGAATAACCGATCACAATGGCTTTGCTTGGTATCAGGTAACAGCCAAAGGCGCTGAGCTGAGTCGCCACAAGCTCATCAAGCGATTGCCTCGGGCCAAGGCAGTGCAAAAGCTCGAAGAGTTCCTTGAGCGGGTGGAGGAGTGGAATGCCTGCGAGCCATACGTCTGGGTTCAGGATGTGTGGCTCTACGGCAGCCTCATCACCACTGCTCCTGATGTGGGTGACATCGACCTCGTGTGCAAATACACGCAAAACCCTGACTCCCCTGACATGGTGACCGAAGGCGAGCACATCTATTTCATCGCCACGGGAAAGGACGAATATGCAAAGGTAAAGAAGTTCCTGAGAGGCGGCTCCCCCTATATATCGCTGGTCGGTTTCTCAGCCCGTGACATCGACAAAATTCAAGGCGGCTACATCCAGATAGTCAAAGACCGGCAGGTGGCCGTCATACCGTGGGAGAACGGATCGCTTGTCGAGGTAGGTGAGGTGTCTCTACCGCTTATTTGACGGTTACCTAATCCAAATCTTGCTCACCGGCACAGAGGGCGTTCGCCCACACCGCAACCTGTCAGACCATGCCGCTAGACTGCGAACATGGCTACTCATCTGCCAGTCCTTGAAGGAACCCGTGGCCTGCCCGTGGGAGCGACGGCTCTGGGGTTCACTCTGGCTTGGGCTGTTTCGCAAAGAGCAGTGCCAGCTCGCACCGAGCATCCAGAGTGTCCCTTATCCACTGCGACTTACTCTTGCCTTCCATCTTGGCCACCAGCTCATAGGTAGCCAGCTGTTCTTCCGTGAGCTGGACCGCGCCCAACCGGGCCGTGCGCTTCATCTCATCGGGTTTATGGGGGGCACCACGCCGCCGATTGCTGTCAGATTCTTGCATTTATTACACCTGTAAAAATTGCATCGGCATCAGGGTCTAGTATAATAAATACAGGTGTAATAAATCAAAGTTGTTTTTTCCGCCGCGAGCCACCCGCTCATGAACCGCGAGGTACAACATGCACTTCATCACCGACGTACAAGGCAATGAGCCAGAGCTGCTGACCCCTTCATTGGCCACCCAAACCCTGCGCATCATCGTGCAATCGGTGTCCGATTATCCGCCCATCGAGTTCCCGGCACCGGAAGGCGGTTGGACACACCAGCAGCTCTGCGACCTGCATCTGGGCTTGCCCGAGCGGGCCTGCGCCGACGCCTATCTTGGTATGGAGTGGATTGGTTCCACCGAAGTGTGATCTAGCAGTTAAGGAGTCAGCCATGTTCTCGTTGCTCACAAAGGCCTACACCCTCGTAGACAGCCAGCTCACCGACCCACCAGCGGTTGCCCAAAGGGCTGAGAATAAGTCGCGCAGCAGCATGACTGACGAAGAATGGCTCAACGACTGGCTCAATAACGACGACTTCTCCAACTTCTTCGACGAGAAGGTACGGCATGAACGCACTTCGATGGACGATGATTTTGACGCCGCGATGATGCACCGGGACAACATGTTCGATAACGCCATGAGTCCGTTGTATGACAACCACGAAGAACCTATCCAGAGTTACTGCAACGACGATTGGGCGGATATATCTGCTGGCAGTTCGTTCGACAGCTTCAACAGCTTCGACGGATCATTAGACATGGGTTCTGGGAGTATTGGCGGCGGTTTAGACTCCGATTGGTAGTGCGGATCTCCTTCGAGGACTAGATGTTCGATTCAGGTGTAAAAATCCCCTTCGCCATCCAGGTAAGCACAGGGGCCATTGTCTCGGTAGATGAAGTCGATCGCGGACTCCGTTGTGGATGTCGCTGCCCGAGCTGCAATGCCCTTCTGGTTGCGAGGAAGGGGGAGAAGAGAACTCACTATTTTGCTCATCACGATGATAGCGGCAAGGATTGTAAGCTGGCCTTCGAGACCAGCGTCCGGCTGATGCTGCTCTCCCGGCTCGATACCCTGACCTCCATCAGCACGCCATCCCGCACCCTCCCGTTTGGCAACGAGCGCAGGCAGGTTTCAGAACGACGCTCGGGTATCATTGTCCGCCATGTTCCTCAAGCCACCAGCCAAGGTACCGCAGCCGGTCTCTTCCAGGTGGTGAATAGTCCAAAACATCATCTTGCCCTGCACTTCCCGGCAGTGGAGGATCCCCTGACCCCACACTGGCTAGATCAGTTCGTCGCCCAGCACCCCGGCTGTGGTGTGCTGGCCGTGGATTACGCCGAGTTCGCGTGGCACCTCAACTCCGATGAGCGCCCGGAAGGCATGGATACCATCTCCTGGGTGTTCACCCTCCTGTCGCAGCAAAGCAGTTGCCTTTCCTGGATATATCATCCCCACGATCAGCACAAATTGGCTCAGTGGCAGGCCGAGAAGCTGGCCCGTGAGCAGCAGGAGGCAGAGCGTCAAGCTGAGCGTCAGGCACAGTGGCAACAGGAGTTGGAGGCGCGGCAGCGGGAAGAACGCGCTAAACAAGATCGGATTTGGGCTTGGCGAAAGAAGCAGAAGCAAGAGCGACTGGAACGTGAACGGCGGGCGCGGGATCCAGTAGAACTCCAGCGCATGAAGGAAGAGGCCCTGCTGCGTGAAGAGCGCGAACAATCTCTCATGGATAGAGCGCCGCCGCCGGACGCCGCACCCACTGTCACGCCCCAACCACAGGGATCAATGTCCTTGGGATACTGCCGCTACTGTCGGCTTCCCCCCAACAACAGCGGCCTCGACGAACAGGGTTTCTGCTACCGCGAGCTCTGCGTGCAGTCGCGTAGTCCCAAGCCCGCGTCGGTTGCCACCAGCCGTTATCAGTATGGGCAGGCTCGCTATGCCAGTAGGCACTGGACCGATTGGGCAGAAGACCCCGATCCCCCGCGTGACCGCAGTAACGATTGTCCGCACTGCGGTGGTGACAAGGGGAAGGGGGTTCGAGGTTGGTGGTGTGAGCATTGCGAGCCGAACGGATGAGAGCTGATCCCCAGACCTTGCACCTCGCTACCCAGAGCAGCGCAATTCCCTTCCGGCGAGCAAGACAGGCATTAAACAACCCGAGAAAGGGAAAAGACTGGCACGACGCTAATACCTTCCTGCCGGTCCAAGGGCTTCGCTCGCTCAATGAGCGACATACGCGGGCAACTGGTCGCGAAACAAGCGCACGCTTAGGTGATCGCGCGGGTTGAGGGTGAGCGAGTGATTGATCAGCCGCCATGCCTCGTCGTTGTCCCCCATGAACATGTTGGCCACTATGGCGCTGTGCAGCAGCGCGAAGTAGGTGTGGTTGGATTCCTCCCTCCAGTCCATGGTGCCTGTGAAGTCGGTGGGGATGAGGGCAGCGGCGAGGGCCAGACCCTTCTCGGCGTACTCCAGGGCAGTCTCCGGCTCGTCGGAAGCGTAGTGCGCGGCCAGAGAGGCGATCACGCCAAGGTTTTGCGGCTCTTCCCGGTGCAGTGCTTGGAGAGACCAGACGAACTCGTTGTCCGTGGTGGACTCACTCACCAATGAATCGAGCAGCGATCGGTAGGGTTGCTCAGCTGCCGCAGGAAACACAAACCTGCCTTCGTTTTCGATAATCTCAAACTCCAACCTTGCACTCATAGCCATCTCCAGCAGTGTGAGGGGACTCAGTGTGGCACGAGGCGGGTCAGGATGAGAAGGTCTGGCACTAACAGGCACATGAGCGTGCTCAACCCATCACCAGCAAAGAGATCACGCCGGTGGTGGGACAAGCACAGGATAAGTGTGAGGGGAGGGAGAGGGAGAGGGCGGGTTCTACTCAGTGGATGACGACGGTATGCGCCAGGGCCTCGTTCCAGCACCGCAACGCTTGCTGGATGTTGCCCATATCCACATAGCCCATGGCGTCCTCTAACCGATAGTCTGTGTTCTCCGCTGTCGGGTCGAAGCCACAGCAACATTCCACATAGACCTCGCAGCCATCCACAGCCACCCGCTCAGCGACAACCCGAAAGTCGGTGTTGTTACCGCACTGCGGGCAGGGGGTCACAATCGCGTTGGGTTTCAGCGATACGTCTTTCTTACGCATGACTACCTCTCTCTTAGGCTTCAAGGGCGCTCAGTCGGGCTAGAGTAAATGCGCGGGCCTGGGGTTTCCAGAAGAGGCTTATGGCATCGTTTAGCATCGTCAGCTCATCGTCGGAGATCACTTCCTCAGAGCACAGCACGCTGCACATGCCCAGCAACTCATAGCGAAGTTTCCACGCCGATTGCTCGGACTGGCAAGCCTCCATCTCGTTTAACAACTCCACGAAGCGAAAGGTAGTGAGTGGGGACATATTCGTGGTTAAAAGAGCATCAAGCAGAGCCTTTTTTTCCATTGTGGGCATTGTGGTCATGGCTATCTCCAAGTGGCGGTCATGTGCGGTCATTTGATAAATGCAATATATAATCCCCATGGGATAGTCACAAGCATTTAATAATCTCTTTGGTTTTCTACCATCTCTTTCTCCATCCTCGCGTTATCGCCCCGTCGATTCTTGGAATGGCTGCGTAACAGATACCGACCCCAATGATGCTCACCGGATAAGGGGGCTCGACCTACTCCACTGCGACACCCAGCGTGCTGCATCTCCTCAGCCGGACCAGGTCGCCTTTGCCAACGTCAAAGTCCTCGGTGGAAGTCAGGATCCCCTCGCTCGTTCTCCAGCTGTCCTGGTCTCACGGCTCGGCGAGGTCGGCTTCACACCGGCGGAGTGGGGGAGGCTGCACTCCCTCAAGGACATCAACACAATCCGGCAGAACGCCAGCTCCAGGAACGACATCCGTCGTGGCCACTCCAGCTCCGGCCAGGCATAGCGCCACCAGCTCCACCAAGGACAACGTCGTACCGAGGGCTACCGAGATACCAGGGTGAGACACCGCTGACTGGCGTGACTGGAGGCGTGCGACGCAGTCGCGGGAGCCTCCCTGTCCTCCATCTACCGCCACCTGCATTGAGGCGATCTGATCCCCGGTCGACGACGCTGGCCACTGGCGTGCCGATCGGCGTCATGGGGGGATAGGTGCCGCACACACTCCTCGAAGGACAAGGACACAGTGCCCGGTCATGAGCTCCGGGAACGCGGCATCGCTGGCCACTGGAACACCGGCCAGGTGGACCGACCCTCAGTACACCAAGGACAACCACCCGCCGGGCTGATCCATGATCCCAGGTCGACGACGCTGGCCACCCGGGTGCTCCTCTGGGCGACGCGGCTGAAACTGACACCTCGCACTGCATGAAGGACATCTGCCCTGGGGAACCTGGTACCCCAACCACAAAACGCTGGCCACAGGCGTCGCGTCCCAAGAGATGCGGCATGTCACAGTCCACGAAGGAGCGCACCAAATTCAGATGTCCGATCGGCAATGCTGGCCACGGGAGGGGCTGACACAGGATGAGAGAACAGGAGGGGACTGGAGGTGATGAGGGCTTCACAACGAATATGTTCAGCATCTCCACGAGGGACATCCACTGCTGGTCATCCGTACCTGGTAATCAACGCAGGCCTCCGCACCCTTCGGCGAGGTTGCTCAAGACCCACATTCTCCATCAAGGACATCTCAGGTTCGGCCAAGAGCCCGGGATCTGCCTGGCTGCAACTCCAGTACTGTCGGCGATGAGCGGCATGGGTTTTGTGTTGTCCCCGAGGGACGCTAGGGCAGCCTGCAACTGGTGTTCTTTGCCGTGTGACTCGGGGGGCTAGCCGACTGATGCGCGTCCGTTGGCCGCGTGGCTCGGAGACTCGCCAGCACTGATGCGCGTCCATTGGCCGCGTGGCTCGCGCCACAATGCACAAGGCCCCGTCAGGGGCCCTGTAGTTGGTTGGTAGGTGGTGGAATGTTATCCACAGAAACGCTGGACAACTCATGCCGGAATCTGTGGGTAATTGATTAAAACTCTGGCGGAACAACGTAGTACAAGGTGCCCTCGATTTTTCGTTGGAAGCTTTTGAGTTCCTTCATGTGGCAGGAAACGACACCATCGGCACAGGCCTCAAAAAACGCTGCTTCGTATGCTGTGGAGTTGTCGTCAAGGATCACAGTGGCCTTTTTGTTGTCTCGATGGGTTTTCCTGTGTTTGAGAACGTCATGAACGCGAAGGATTTCAGATAAGCGATGGTTCGAGGAGTCTAATGCCGAACCCAGTGCCTCAAGGTTTATCTGCTCGTGGTCATGGCTATCCAACTGTTGAGGGGCCGGATCCCCCTCTTGCTGGGTAGGCATGGCCGTAGCGGTGTCAGGAGTCGAGGCATCCATCTCGGTAAGCGGGGTTTCGGTCTTTCTCGCACGTTCTGCGTCTCGCTCTGAGCGCCAGAACACGCCCTTAAACTCGTCGCCACCCCACACTTTCCCCGTTGATTTATTGAGAATCGCTTCTCCGCTTGCACTCAACTTGCAGTGCGCTTCAAACACCCCTTCGGCTACCTCGTGCTGGACGACGACGGGCAAGCCTGCCTTGTCTTGAGACCGTGCCAGCGTCCCGGCCAGATTCAACGTTTGCAGTACGGCATCCGGGCTTTGCATCAACTGCTGGCTCAACGGCGTAAGACGAAGATACGTTGCGCCCTCTACCTGGTGGTAGAGTACCTTCCCCTCACCGCGCTGGTTGCCCACCCACTCGATCCATGCTGTCGCTTTTTCCGTTTCGCCGGTGTTCGACTGAGCTTCATCACGTACAGATTCGGGAGCCTGATGTGGTGCTGGTGCGGTCTGTGCCTCCGTTAAACGTCTCTGCCGTTTTGACATTGACCATTGCGGTGAGTTGGGCTGCTGACCGCTTTCGCTTGTGGTATCAGGTTGTGGTGGCACTGCTGGAGCTGCTACCGGCGGCACGGGCTTGTTCCTGAGACGATTTGGCCCGCCGCTAAAAGCGTTGCCTCCCGGTGTTACCGCCTGCACTCCGCTGCTGGTGTCCTGGCGTTGCTGGTCGATTGCTGGCGTCTCGACAGAGTCAGCGGTGGTTTCAACGCTGGCGACTTCAACGGCACTGTCACTCACCACCGTGGCACTTTCATTTTCGACCCCTGTAACGCCCTGTGCTGCATCGGCTACCAAAGTGGCTGCATTGGTACTCGCGCCAGCCAGAACGCTCTCCTGCGCATCACCATGGGCCATAGCGTCGTCTTCTGTTGGCTCTCGCGGGTCGCATGGCACTTCGGCCTCCACCTGAGCCTCTTCGCTTGATTCGGCAGTAGCGGGTTGGGCTCCTGATGGTTCTGTAGCGATGGGGGGTTGTTCTGCCGGTGTCTCGACCTGCTCATTGGCTGCCGCTGCCGCCCGTTGCTGTCGCTCCAGCTCAACCTGCGCTTCGGCCTTCTCCCTGGCCTCCTTGATCGCTTGTTCTTCACGCTCGACTTTCAACCGCTCCAGCTTGGCCTCTTCCTCCTTCGCTTTCTCTTCGCGCTGCTTGACCCTCGCCTGCATCTCCTTAGCGGTGTGTGCAGTCGGCTGGTAAAGCTTGCCCTTTTCGAAGTGCAGCATGTTGCCTTCTCGACTCAACAACAGCACTCCAGGTCTGGACTCCGGCATCACGCCAGATCCGAAGGCGTAATGGACGGACTTGAGCTTTACAACGGCAATCCAGTCTTGACCCACGCGCTTGATCGCGATGTTCTCTTGCGCTGTGAAGGCCTGCTCAGTGGTGTACTCCCCAGGCATCCAAAACGAGCAACGGGTCGTGCTGTCGGTAGCCTCTACGATGTGCTGCTCAACGAGCAGGTTGTAGACCTCATGGACATCCTTGGGTGCCTTCACGCCATGCACCGCGATGTCCTGCATGATCGTGTTGAGGGCATTCGGGAAGGCCAAATACGCATCCCCGCCAATCGTCCACACCATCCCGCTGCGCTGGTTGATCTTCCAATTCGGCGTTAAGCGTTGGCAGGCATGGATGAAATGAGTTGCGAGGGAGTAGTTGCGGCGGCCCGTATCGCGTGAGTGGCGGCCCTTGATGTCCTGCAACGTAGAGTAGCTATCGCCCTGTCGCAGTGCTTGAGCGATGTAGCTGTCTCGCTCGGCGTAATGGCTGATTGCCTCGTCGATTTCCGTGAACATGTCGTCGGTCTTGCAGGCGAGCAGGTATTCCTTGGCTTCGTTGGTCAGCACGGCGCTTAACACGTAGTTTGCGGCCCGCTCGTGGCTCTTGGCTCGGCCTGGCCGGTACTCTACCCGATAGCTGTTAACCCCGTGCTTGAGCGCCCAGGCCGTTAAAGACTCCAGGCGCGGCTCCCACATCAGGTTGCCGTTGTCGACGCTGTATACGCGAACGTCCATGAAGACTTTGCCGATGTCGTGGAGGAGGGCGGCGATGAACACGGCGTAGAAATAGCGAGAGCGTCGGATGGTTTCAAGATCGGAATGCGTCTTTGCAGGGAGGTCGGTGTTGTAGGCAGCTCCCAGCGCCGTCTTCGCAACTTCCAGGCTATGCGACAGTAGTCCGCCTGCTTCGATGTGGTGGTAGTCTTCGCTGGCAGGCAGCAAATGAACATATTCAGCGGTACGCCAAATAACCCCGTGAATAAGTTTGTTTGGATTGAATTGCGGGTGTCCGTCCGATAGCCCAGAGCGTTTAACGATGTCGTTAATGGTCTTCGCGTGCGGGGCGAGAACATCGTCGATGGATAACAGCTGGATCCCAATGATTGGCATCGGGGAATAAAATACGCCGTTCGGGACGACCGTCTTACCGGAGACTGTTTTCACCTCCGTGAGCAGATCGCTACGGGTTACCTTTTTCGATTTCGGAAATAACCTAATACATTTGGCTACGAGTTTAAATGCCAATTCCTTCATGGGCCACCTCAAAAAAAATGGGGCTACCCCAATAGCCCCACACAGAAAACTTTCAACATTACACTATTCCGGCAATGCTCTTCACCGTGGTAGCAAAGAGCTTGGTATCTTCATCACTAAAATGGTGCATGATGAAATCGCGCATCGTCGCTTGTTCAGAAAGCAGAGTCAGGAACAATTCGGCTGAGTAGGGCCGGCCCTGCCGCCGCGCTACGTTGGTGACGTAATTAAAATGTTCAGTGATGGCATTGATGGGATACATCAACTTCTTGAACGTCATTTCTCGCTGCTCATCTGGGACAACCCCTGCATACCATAGACGATCAGTTTCGAGTGCCAAATCGTCGATGGTTGGGATGAGTTTGACGAAACGCACCATCTTCGGATGGTTGATATAAAACTTAAACACATCGTCTCGTTCACTGAAAACAATATCCAGCCCCTCAATATCTGGGGATTTGGACAACACTTTGAGCGAAGCGCGATCTGCTTCTACGCTGTCGTTGGCGTTCTTGAAGAGAAAGTCCAGCCAGTCGAGAATCTTCTTCTGGTTGGCCGGGTCTGATGCCGTCATGCGCAACAGGGTGCCGACACGCAGGAACGCATAATGCGTTTTCTGGAAGCTACCCGAGACAAATCGGCTCACCATCCAGCTCTTGGCGTTGAGATTGAGTACAGCCATACCGGCATCCGGTTTAAATTCGTTGCTCGCTCTCACATAGCGCCCGGCTGGTTTAGAAACTGCTCCAGCAGCGGGTCGAGCTGCGATATTTTCTCCGCTTCGTCCTGTATTTGCTGCGCCGTTGAGTTTATTGGCAGATTGCTGCTGCTGTTCAGTTGCCATTGGTACTTCCTCTGTGATTTTTTCAATTGAACGTTCATGTCGTGCAGGTGGTCTTGCAAAGACCGGATTTGAGCTAATTGCTGCTCAGTTTTGATAATTAGGTCCAACTCCCATACTTGGGCCAGATGACCAAATTGCGATGGCTGGTAGTGCCCAGTTTTTAATGGGGGTACGTCCACACCAAAAACCTTTTTCCCCCTAGCGCCAGTCCGACTCGGGTGATAATTCCGCCAACGAATGTAAATTTTCCCATTTGCTGGGTGCCGACGCACGAAAGGGGCAAACCTCCCAAGCTGGCGCTTGTCTTCCGGGAGGTGTGCCTGGCTACGGTTTTTCATCTGGAACTTGGCCCAGTACCGGTCACACACTGCCCGTGCCAGGTCGTACAGTGCATCCGAGGTTTGCATGACAGTACCCTGAACCTCAATGGCGATTGCCTCACAAGCCCCAGAGACATCATCAAAATCTGTCATTTTGTTACCCCTGATTTTCCTAAATATATTTGTGTGAAACTTTGGATTATTCACACAAACGCAATTGGTTTTCGGCGTGCCCGGTATGCCAGAAGCCGGTCCAAAGGTCAGTTTTCGATCCAGCCAAGTAACAATACCTGATTCGACAGGATAGTTAAAGGCGTTTTACTATGCGCCAAAGTGCCAAATTCTTCACACAAATTTGTGTGATGATTTTTGCTAACCGGGGGAGTTGGTAGTGCATCCTTGTAACTTCACGCCCGGGGCAATTTTCTGGCCAGATGAGCCGTCAGAACTGCATCTGGCGAACGATCGGCAAAATCATTCGCACAAGTTTGTGTGAATAATTTGGATACCTCTTCGCTGTTCGACACAGTTTAGGGTGTCATATGGGTCGCACAAATCGACATGAGTCCATACCTAAAAAATCCTTCGCACAAATTTGTGTGAATAATTTGGATTCCTCGGCGCTTTTCAATACTGCCGCGGTTTCGGATGGGTCTCAAATGTCCTTATCAGAGCAATCATAAAAAATCCTTCGCACAAATTTGTGTGAATAAATTCGATTTTAATGCCCTACCTTGCTGCGGCTTGAGGGAGGTCACTCTTGCGTTTTGGAAAGTGATTTGGGTGAGGAGGGGGGACGGTATGGCGGGTCGCCAAGGCGAAAAAAAGGGGCCCGTTGGCCCCTCTCGTGCTACTGGTTTTACGACTTACTACTTGAAATTTGCAAGGTCATTCGAGGTCATCGTCGGCCTGCTACGGGTGGAACTCTTACCACTCGGCTGATTTCCAGCCTCCGCTTTCTTGGCTACTTCTTGTGTGGCCTTTTCAAGGGCCGAGGATCCTTCCGGGTTATTTCGTTCGAAGTCGTCAATATAACTGAACATGATCTGCAAGAGGGCGACTACCCTTTTCGACTTTGTTGCATCGTTGAGCAGATATTCCAGCACCGGCGGAATTTCAATCTTGCCGTTGAGTGCCAATCGTAGTTTCGAACCCATCGCCGGGTCCGTCAGATGTTTCACTACGGCGTCAGGCGCTACTCTTATTTGGATGCGGCGATCGGAATCGGTAAAATCAGACATCGAATACCCCTTTGAGATAGGCGTTCCCAATATCGAGGCCGACATTAACACCCGTAGAGTGTATGCCAAACGCACAGGTAAAGGACGGATCCATTAATTTCGAACCATCCGGCTCCATGATTTGGAACTGGTCAATGGTGTAAATGGAATAGCGAGAAGGCATTTCAGCAATCAGCGCATCTACAAACGTTGCATCGTGTACGGCACCGCCGCTGAGGACAATCGCTTTAATGCGGTCCTGATAGCCCTGGAACTTGTTCACCAGCTCGGGGAAATACGTTGCCACATAGCTTTGGACGATTTCTTTCTTGGCGTCGACGCAGCTTTCCCATTCGCTGGCGTAGAGGTTCTTGCCCCAGCTCGGTGCTGTTTCGGTATGCCAAGCTTTTTCTGCGGTATCTGGTTGGAGGCCGAACTGCTCTTTCATTCTGCTAATGCAATGTCTGATACCAGCGACGCGGGCATGAGTGTCACGCTTAATTTCGCCGTCGACTACCAGCAAACTTTGCCAGTCACCGCCGCCAATCTGGAATATGCCAAAAGTCATTGCGGTATTAGGTATGACGTTGCGGACCGCTTCTGTTTCGTACAGTACCGGCACATCCTCCGGCTTTAATTTCACACGGCAAAGTTGAATAGGCGCATCGGTTCTGCCGCTACGGAACCTAATCTCAGCCACTAACCCGGCGAGCAGCTTGTGATCTTCCTGATTCAATACGTTGCTGCTCTTATCTGTGCGAAACTCGTCGATGTAGTTTGCTGCTGCCGACAAGCCGATTGAGATGGTGTGGTCACCTGGGCCAAGGCCTTTGGCCAATAACGCTTGAATATACCGCTGATAATGTTTGTCTTGAATGGACCCACCAATGAGGCGTTGACCAGATCCACCATAATCCTTAGCATCATCACCAATGAGATATTCTGAATTGCCTTCTACGAGGACAATCGAGTTTTTGAGTTCTATCGGGTCACGACTATTTGTGACGGCGCAAAGGTCTGGTTTGAAGTGGACTGTTCTCATTTTCTTAAACTCCGTTCGTGCGTGCGTGTGTGATATTCCATTTGGTTGCTATGTGAATTTTCCTGCTATGCGCGGTTGGTTGTCAAGCCACAATGTAGTCTAAAGCGGTTAGCTGACTAACCAGATAGGCCTTCTATACGACTCATACAATGTCCTTAAAGGAAACCAAGCGAGTGCAATAGTGCTCTTTCGGGCTTCTTGCTGGTTAAGCAACAGACCACTATTGATTACAAACTGGCTAGGCGTATACTCGAATTTAGCAAGATAAATATCAATATCTGTGGTTATGGGGCACTTAACGGGAGTGTGAGGTCGACTATGTATAGTGTTGGCGGCATGGTGAAAGGGGTGTGTCTATCCCTGTTTGGGGCAGGTCTGGTTGGGTGTTCTTCTGGCCCGTCGATGCAGTACAACCGTTCTGAGACGGGTTATAGCGCCCAGTACGAACGGGTGGCCGATAGCGTTACCCTGCTGGGTGCGCGTTCGATTGCCTCTTCAACGGCGGAACTCGGCGTGACGGCCCTCTCTTATGATCAAGCCGTCTCGGATGCGGACTTCGACTATCTCTCCCACGCCTATGCGCCCGGCAACTTAGAGGAGCTAACCGATCTGGTTTGCGGTTCTGGCTCGACCAAACGCAACCCTGTTGTAGGGGTGCCAGAGGTTCAGTTCTATGTCGACGGCTCACCGATGCAGATGCGTTTCGCGGAAACCCCCGGGCGTTATGGCACCGTGTTTGGCGTGAACAGTGATTATTGCGATGGTGGAACGCTCGATGCGGTGTTCATGAGCTCGATTGGCAGCATTGGTGAAGTCCCATGGCTGGTAGAGGCGAAGCGCAGTATTCATCTGGTACGCAATGGCCACTTCTTTCTTGAAACGATGCCTTCCTTCGCCATGGTGAGTCGCAGTGAAGGGAGTGCCGTGTCCGGTCTGTTCCTGGTACGCGGGCAGCATCAGGTTGAGGTGCCGGTGTTCATCAACAAGCTTTACGCTTCGGATTTGAGCGAGGCCTACGTCTTCACTCCCACCTTCTTCGATAACCCGCTTCGGTGACGACTACATGGAATTTCTGAGGATACCTCCGCGCTACAAATCCGCCACTCTTGCTTCATTTGAGGCGAAAGATGAGAAGCAAGAGCGGGTGAAAGATGTGGTTTCCCGTTATGTCGCCACCTTCCAAGATCGGCTTGCCGAGGGGGTAGGCATGATCTTCACAGGGAGTGCCGGGACTGGCAAAACTCACCTGGGGTATGCGTTGTGTCGAGCTCTAGAAGAGCGGGGGCATACCGTTGTGTTTACGACTGCGCCCAAGGTCATTCGCAACATCAGGTCGGGTCGCCGGTACGATGCCGAGATCACGGAGCAACAGCTGATCGACTTCTATGCCGGGGTTGATCTGCTTGTGGTCGATGAAATCGGCGTGGGACTGAGTGGCGACTCGGATAGGTCGATTCTGTTCGACCTAATTTCCGAGCGGTATAACAAGTTGCTGCCGACGGTGGTCATTACCAATCTGAACAGTTCGGAATTGCCGGATGCACTGGGCCCGTCCTGCGTTGATCGGCTGATGCACGGGGGGATCAGCTTATCCTTTGCTTGGGATTCCCATCGGGTGTAGTGGCTTGCGAGCCGTCTCCTCCGTTCGCTCTTTCAGGGCAAGGTCGCGCGACCTCATCCAGCGAGAACAGCCGATCTTCGCCCTTTCGAACTGCACCATGACCCGCCCCGCCAGATCGTAACCCTCCAGCTGCTCCAAACGACCCGCTCTGTGAGAGCGGTACGCCAACGGTAGAGAAGGCATCTTTTCCAGTCCCTCTACGGCTCCACAGCCCCAGAACGCCCGCTGGCACCGTCAGGCCACCAGCAACTCCGCAGCCATTTTCCTGCCCTTCCTACGTCAATCCAGCCAATAATGCCGCAAAAATCACCTTCTAGCACTAGGCGGATCCCCTGAACTGAATATAATAGAAACTATCCTATCAGGTGAGATGAGAGCAATTATGAAAAAAGTCGGCATGGTGGCTTTGAGCGTGTTGTTAGCCATATCGGGGATGCAGGTATCAGCCGATCCGATGGCGGAACGCCAAGCGCAGCTAGAGAAAGAGCGTGAGGCCTACATGCAGGGCTTGGAGCGACAAAGCAATGCGGCCACGCTGGGTTGGCATTGGTACCAGGATCCCGCCGAGCAGGAGGTTGATGAAGCGGCACCCGATGAAGAAGCACCGGCACAACCGACTCCCGCACCCAATGAAGAAATGGTGCAAATCGACGTTAAGTGGCTACGCGAGAACCTTCCCAAGATGCTCGACGACGCCATGAACAACCCGGGCGACATGCAGAAGGTGAAGCTGTACTGGCTGGCCCAAAAAATGGCCGTGGATATGGCCACGAAATTCCAAGATGAAACCAGGCGGATGTATATCGCCAATCCGCAGCTGAATGAAGACAGCCGTCGGCCAGAAACCCAGTTCCAGCTGACGACGCATAACGAACAGGTGAAGGCGGGCAAAGCGGCGGCAGTCCAGAAGGTGTTCGACAAGGCGGGTCTGTGGTTCTTCTACTCCAGCACTTGCCAGTATTGCATCAAGGAAGGCCCGATCCTCAATTTCTTGGAACGGTTGTACAACGTCAACATCCTTGCCGTCTCCATGGATGGCCTGCCTCTCCCTGGTAGCGAGTTTGCCGATGTGGTTGTGGATGAGGGCGGAGTGATGGCGGCCAAGCTAAGCGTCGAGAAGACCCCGAGCATGTTCCTGGTCTCCAATGATGGCTCCAAGATCCACAAGGTCAGTGAGGGGCTGGTACCCATGGATGAACTTCTGGAAACCATCCTCTATGTGGCAAGGGGCGCTGGATTCATCACTGAGCAAGAGCTGCAAGACTCCCGCGATGTGCGCCAATTCCTGATGACGGATGAGGCCTCAATATCACCCTCCGGTGAGCTTGTCCGTGCTGAGGGCAGCCAGCCGGGCGAAAACGCCTCCAGCCTGATTGAAGTGTCCAAGTCCGACCTTGAGCGCAGTCCTGATGCTCTTATCGCGCAATTTGAAACCCGTCTGAATTATCCCAGCTACACCACGCAGCAGGTTAACTCGGCGCAACCACAAGGAGTTGAACAATGAAACGCTCTATACGTGCGCTACTGCTGATCATCAGTTGTGTGGCCAGTAGCTCCGCATTTGCGGAAAACCCCATGAAAACGGTGTTTGGGGACATGATGAGCAACAGCACTTCGGCCACCACGTTCAACACAGCCAAACGGTTCGGAGCCACCGGGGGCGGGTTTTCAGCTCGTATCCCGCGTGTTACCCCGAACATCATCTCGGTCGTGCCACCCAAGCTCAATGCGGGTTGCGGTGGTATCGACTTTTTCACTGGCTCGTTCTCGATTATCAACAAGGACCAGATGGTGCAAGTGATGCGTGGCATTGCTAACGGTGCAGCCACATACGCATTTTCAGTCGGGATGCAGGCAGTGTGCGCTACCTGTATGTCCACGCTGGAATCGTTGTCCGATACGCTCAACGAGCTCAACGCCAAGTCGCGTGATGCCTGTACCGCCACCAACGATATGCTGTCGAACAGTAAGCTGGGTAAGGAGACGATGAACCAGGTACGTGAGAACTCCCTCATCAAACCCCAGGCAATTTTCGGTGGTTTCTTTAGTGACCAGGGCGAGGCCGATACCTTCACCGGCAACAAAACCAATGCAGTAGTTACAGCCAACCCACAAGTGGCAAAAGATATGGAGTACAACCTGGTCTGGGACCAGCTTAACGAACAGACAGTGCAAAACTGGGCCATTGAGGGGGTCAGCTACAACTGGAGAGAGCTGATCCAATCGTTATTAGGCACCATGATCGTCAGCGTCAAGGCTGATTCGAGTGGCGAGAAAGTCATCAAAGCTACGCCCAAGACGGCCACCATGACAGCTCGGGATTTGTTGCTTTCCGCTGACCAGGTAACTGTTCTCAAGTGTGATGAGGCCGTTAAATGTATGAACCCGGGTCCGGTGACTGTTGCTGACTGGAAGGGGCTGGCTCAAACCATCTCTGAACGGCTTATCCTGCTGCACCCCGCCTTGCACACCCGCCAGTCCCTTACCCCGAGCGATCAAAAGTTCCTCAGCATTCTCACCGTCGAATTTTTGACGTACCTCGAAAAAACCCCTCCGGGACTGGCAACTCACAACATTGAGCTGTTCTCAAAGGTGATTGCCAATGAAGTCATCAGCAGCTCCATCAAGAGCTTCATCGTGCGGTTAAAGCACTGGATGGGAACGAATGCGCTGGACAAACAAGTGGCCTATATCGATCAGCTCAACAAAGCCATGGACGACCTGGGTCAACAAATGGAGGCGATGACGGGCGAGACTGCCTTGGCCCAACAACGGTTGGCAAACAATCTCGCTACGATGCGCTTCCTCGTTGAAATTCAAGGCCAGGGTAAATAAGGATCGGGTTATGTGGGACGTATACGTTTCTGGCAATTTTGAGATGATCGTTGCGGCATACAACGCGCTGGCAATGATGTTTTCGGACGGTCATAACATCTACTACGGGGCAGCGGTTCTTGCGCTGCTCAAACTGCTCATTACCGCGCTGCAAAAGGTGGTCGACGACCAACAAAAACCGGTTCACAACTTCTTCTTTGGCCTCATCATTTTTATCATTCTCACTGGCCCACAGACGCGGGTCACGGTGCTAGTCGAGAGCCGGATCACCAGCCAGGTACAGACTATCGACAACGTACCGCTGCTGGTAGCTATCAGTGGCAGCGTGGCGACCACGCTGCTGTCACGGATAACCGACGATTTTCGCACCGCCTTTAGTGTCGTGACGCCACTAAACGGTTACGACGCATCTGACAGTGGTCATGGTGGGCTGGACCCGTTGCGGTCCTTGATGAAGTTGAATCAGGAGGATTATGCGACCGCTGTGGTTTGCATGATGAACGGCAACCTGGATCTGTGTGGGTCACTCAATAACTACATGCGTGAATGCGTCGGTCGGGACATGATCACCGGAGGGCCAGCTCAGGAAATCACATGGACCAAAATCCTGAACTCACCGCCAACCGATGCGTTGCTCTCGGTCAAGAGCACCAATACGTTTTGGCAGACGCAGACCGTGGTCAAATCCGGTACCCCCGCTGTTAAAACCTGCGCTGACATGTGGACGTACTTGGTGAACCAATTGCAAAGTCCCGAGTTCAAGGCTGCTGTTACTAGATACAACACGGCCATGGGGATAAAGGATGAGGCTGTCCAGCAGGCCACCAGGATGTTCACAGGCTCGGGTATCGGCATGTACGAGATGTCGCTACAACGCTTGGTCTGGTCCCAAGTGAAGAAAGGGACGCGAGAAGCGCAAGACTCGGTCGGTCGTCAAACCGCAGAAATGCAGTACACAGCGAGCGAACAGCGCCTTGTGAAAATGGCCTCCTCATACGAAATGTTCAACGAACTCGCCCCCGCGTTGATCACCTTCTTCGAGTTTTTTGCCATCTTCGTCGCCCCGGTCATGCTTCTCATGCTCGTCACCGGTAGCTATGGCCTCCAGGCGGCGGGATCCTATGTGATGTTTGTGCTCTTCACGAATCTGTGGCCCCTGATTGCGGTGGGGGTGGAATCGTACATCAACTACGCGCTGTCCTCAGACATGAGTACGTCTGGAGATTTTGGCCCGGCAGCATTGAGCTGGAACGGGACGCCAGGGGTCGCAGAAAAGGCCCAAACCTATCTGGCTGTTGGTTCAATGATGATGGCCGCCATACCATCGTTGGCCATGGCTGTCCTCTACAAAGGGGTGCAAGGGATGGCTGGGGTTGCGTCCAAGGCCTCCCCAGAGGCACCGGTCAATTCACACTATGTCGCACCCAACATCAGCAGTGCGCCGGATAACGGCAAGACTGCCATGGGCGAGCAAACTGCGTCCTGGGATCCCAATTCGTTCGCAGGTAGCGTGGTGGGCGGTGCTGAGAACCTGGGGCTTACCGCAGACATAGGCGGGTCTGTAAAACAGTCGTTAGATAGGTCATATGGTTCTGCTGTTGCTCAGCAGCGAACCTCGGCAGCCCAATTCCAGAATAGCGTCCAAGAAATGGTCGCCATGGCTAATACGGCTGGTAGTAATCAATCGTTCTCAAGAGAAGAAGGCCAGCAGCTACAACATGGGGCAGCTGCCTTGGCTAATTCGAAAAAAATCATTCAGGAGCGGTTGGGTGTCAGTGAGGAGCAAGCCACTCAGATTGCCAAGAATGGTAGCAAAGGCTATGAATCAGCACTGCAAGGGTTCTTGGGTTTAAACATTGCAGGCTCGGGAGGTGGGTACAAAACATCTTCTGGGGATAAATATAGCGAATCCACCAGTGAGTCCACCGGTACCACCAGAACAACGGGTTACGATAGGTCGACAGCAAAATCCACCGACCTGACAGCCAGTGAGCAAGCGACATTAAACGAGGCCAGCAAATTCCTCAGAGGAGAAACACTTTCGAATAGTGCTGAGTATCGCAATGCAGCGACCAGAGTTGCGACGGCGTCTGAGAACTATGCAGAGAATCGGTCGACGACCGAGCAAATGCGAGAGGCAAGGGATTACGTGCAGTCAGGCGCGTTAGCTGCTAAGACCGACTTTGGCCGACTTGGGCAAACAGGTGAAAAAATTAATGCAGCGGCCTTCTTACAGAATATGGCCTCTGACCCGACAAATCGTGAGTCCTTGGTCAAGGCTGGCGTAATAGAGAGTGATGGGACGTTATCAAAGGACGCGGAGAAATCGCTACAAGGTTATTATGAAAATGCGATGAGCCGCTCCAATCATACCTTGAGCGAGGTTGCAGCCTGGTCCGTTGCAAGTGCAAGTTTGCTTGGCGAAACGGCGTTTAAGTTGGTTGGTGGCTTGGACAATGATGATAGGAATGTGGCCCACGAGATGTTGACCAGACTGGACAAATCCAATCCAGATGTTGGTTTACAACAGATGATCAAGATGCTCGAAACAACGTCTCATCATGACGAAATTACCGCGCACGCCGGTGTCGGCAATGTCAACGAGGTAATAGGAGGTGCCCAAGGCCAAACCAGCAGTGGCATGAGTACGCTGCAAGGTCAGGTTGAGGCTAATCAGGCAAGTGCAGAGGGAGCGATCACGGCGGGTGCTGGCGGAATACCGGGAGAGCATCAGGGGCATAGGGGGACGGTCGCTAGCGATCACGCATACGACAACGGTAGGCAGGACGTTCCACCGTTACTCTTGAACCGAAATCAGGATTCGGTCAAAGCCGCGATTGAACAAACAGGTACAGATGGGCATCAGACCCGTGTTGATGCAAATAATTTGCAAGAAACAGCGGATCGCAAGCTGAAAGGCCACCAATATGCTGCGAGCCCCGAAGGTAGTGGAACGAACGCGGCAAGTTTTGTAATGAACTTGACCTATCCAGGTGAAGCACCACGAACACCGACTGGGGAGGGGAAAGGGTCTGATCAGGGGATGGTCAACACCGATGTGCCAGCAGGTGTGCAAGAAGGCAAGAGACCAGTAACGCCTGATGAACAGTTGCCGTTGTGGAAAAGGTAGTTCCCACTTAGAACTGGGGGCCTCGCCCTCGCAGCGGCGGGGAGAAGTCACAGATAGTAATCCAGTCATCGCTGGGAATTAAATAAAGGCCACTCGTATCGTTCGGGTGGCCTTTGTCTTTCTGGCGATGAACCACCATTGAGCCGGAAAGCCAATAAGCGTTAAGCCTTAACTACCGGCAATTCCGCCAGGTTGGTAGTGTACCTGGGGCTCAACCGCTCACGCTTGATCATGGAGGACAGGTCTCGATGGCCCCGGGCGGCGAAGTACACCTTCCCCAGCTTGCCGCTGTGATTGATGGCGTCGACCACATTCATCAGGGCCTCGCGGCGGGGGTCGATGTGGTCCGCTGCAAACAGATCGCCCTGACGTAGGCCCTTTGGCTGGATGTCAGAGAGCATGATGCCTGCTTTGCTGAACGGGTAGCCATCACGCCATGTGCCGGTGAGCAGGGGTTCAAGGGTGGCCAGCAACACACGGGGGTCATCAGTTGGCACGACCAGGCCGGTGCTTGCCTGATTGGCGTATTGCGGCCCTTTGGTGTCAAACATGCTTGTCTGCATGAAGATGCTGATGTGCTGACAACAGACTCCTTCGCGCCTCAATTTCTCTGTCGCCAACTCGATGAACACGGCGAGGGATTGGCGCATAACGTCCCTGTTCGAAATCCGCTCACCGAAGGTGCGTGACACGATGACTTGCTGCCTGCACTTGACCATCTCCTCCAGGCCTGCGCAGGGGATCCCCCGCAGCTCCAGTGCCGTGCGCTCCACGAGCACCCCATAGCGCCGTCGCAGGATCTTTGGGTCGGCTGCGGCGAGGTCCGCCGCTGTTCGGATGCCCTGGTCCACCAGCTTTGCGGATAGCTTGCGGCCAATGCCCCATACTTCATCGACGGGGGTGATCGCCATCAGCTTTGCCAGGCGGGCGGGGTCGCTGAGATCCACGACCCCCCCGGTCTTGGGCCACCGCTTGCTGGCGGCACTGGCTAGCTTTGCAATAACTTTCGTAGGGCCAATGCCAACTCCCGAGCTGAGCCCGATCCATTGCAGCACCTTGGCCCGGATGGCGCGGCCATACTCCGTGGGATCACCAGCCCAAGCGGTGTCAATCGTTACCCAAGCTTCATCGACTGAATAAGGGACACATTGGTAGGTCATTGTACTGAGAATGGCCATGAATCTGGCTGAAAGGTCTCCATACAACGTGAAATTTGAACTAAATGCCACGCCGCCCTGGTGCTCATACCACTCTCGAATCTTGAAATAAACCTCGCCCATCTTGACGCCCAGCTTCTTGGCTTCGGCAGAACGCGATACAACGCAACCATCCGAAGACGACAAGACTACAATCGCTCGTCCTTTGAGATCTGGACGGAAGAGGCGCTCCATCTCGCAATAGGCTGAGTTTAGGTCCACCAGCGCGATCAACTTCTGTCCCATCCTATCGGCACCACGTTTGGTGCAGCGCGAACGTCACCACCCCCCACACCTGGAAGTCCATTTCCTCGGTCAGATAGATGGTGGAGTACGCGGGATTGGCGGGCACCAGGGCAGGGCAGGGCTTGGTCTGGAGGCACTTAACGGTGAACTCGCCATCGAGCACGGCCAGGACAATGTCGCCATCCACGGCGGACACGGAGCGATCGATGATGAGTAGGTCGCCGTCCAGGATCCCCTTATCCCTCATGCTGTCGCCCGATGCCCGGACGAAAAACGTCGAGGCTGGAGAACGAACACAGAGCTGATTGAGGTCAATTGAGTGATCGGAAAATGTCGAACAGGGGTTGGGGAACCCGCAACTGACCCGATCTGCAAAGAGGGGCAAAGGCAAAAGGGGATGTTCACTTGAGGTCATGACGGGACACTGATTACTGGGTTTATATCCAGTATATCACGGTGGGCGAGCAGCCGCAGCGTGCAAGCAGGCCTCACCGTCCTCGGAGGAGATCGACCGCGGTCAAAGCCCCTCTTTTCGCAGGCGTAGCTGGGTTAAGCACCCTTTCCGAGGCCCGGCCCGATGAGAACAGCGCGTGCAGTCCTTGCACGCAAGATCCGTCAGATTGTGCTCCTTGATGAACACATCAAACGGAACTGGCTTACCGAACAGATACCCCTGCAAGAGGTGGACACCTCTGCTGGCCAGATACTCAGCCTGTTCACGGGTCTCCACGCCTTCCGCCACAATCACCTGGTTCAG
>RRZU013063382.1_pt1 | contig 22714 bp, 19 predicted proteins | sample 2165561 | NCBI WGS metagenome assembly RRZU01 (sample SAMN10456909, study PRJNA506462) | wastewater metagenome | isolation source: wastewater sludge | place: USA: Moscow, Idaho | reverse complement strand
TTCGGGTAGCGGTCGAGCAGGTGGCCGAGGTCGAGGATCGAAGCGGCGCGGTCGACCTTGGCCGCGATCTCGGCCTTCGGCGCCCCCTTGATCTTCAGCGCGAAGCCCATGTTCTCGCCGACGGTCTTGTGCGGGTAGAGCGCGTAGTTCTGGAAGACCATCGCGACATCGCGGTCCTTGGGGGACAGGTCCGTGACGTCACGGTCCCCGATCCAGATCTTGCCGGCGTTGACCTCTTCGAGCCCGGCGAGCATGCGCAGGCTGGTCGACTTGCCGCAGCCCGAGGGGCCGACGAGGACGAGGAACTCCCCGTCTGCGATGTCGATGTTGAGGTTGTCGACCGAGGGCTTGTCGTTGCCCGGGTACAGACGGGTTGCATTGTCGAACGTGACAGTTGCCATGACGTCGTTGTCCTTCCTCCACCGGCAGGAACGTGCCGGACGATCCGTTGTAAAGGGATGAGCGACCGGCAGGCGCCGGTGCCCGGTGCGCCCGCCACGAAGGCAGAGCGCGACACGCCCCCGCGGGGGTGCCCACATATCATGTCGTGAATATCACCGGTCGTGGGATACCTCGTCCGCATGTCGGACGGTCGACCTGCCTGGTGCGCGGGTGTCGCCGCATGGGAGCGGCTCCCGTGGTGTGCCGCAGAGGCGGGCAAACCGGTCGCTCGCAGGTGTGGCTCGTCACAGTGTCAAAGCCCCACGTGTCCCTGAACTGGGCTTTCATGCTGCGGCCATCGCGACGCTGCAAAATCTTGCAAGAATTGCTCCACTTCTTGCGAAAGAAGTTCTAGGCTTCCGGTCAGGCAGCGAGGCCGCCCCCTGAGGAGCGCGGCACGAGCCGCCGGAAACGACGTCCCACCCGGGACGTCGCGGGAATCACCATGGGGAGTCACAACATGCACAAGCGCGCCATCAGCGCCGCGGCCGTCGTTGGTGCGACCGCTCTCGTCCTGTCCGCCTGCGGCGGAGGAAGCACGCCGGCCCCGCAGACCGGCGCGACCGGGGGCTCGACGCCCGCGGGGTCCGCCAGCCCGGCCGCCTCGCTCAACACCTCGGACCCGGCCCGCGACGCGAATGCCGACCTCGTCATCTGGTCCGACGCCGACCGCGCTCCGGCGCTGACGCAGTACGCCAAGCAGTTCGGCGACGAGAACGGCGTCAACGTCGCCGTGCAGATCGCGACCGAGGCGCGCAAGCAGTTCAAGGACGCGACGAAGGTCGGCAAGGGCCCCGACATCATCGTCGGCGCCCACGACTGGCTCGGTGAGCTCGTGCAGAACGGCACCGTCGCCCCCGTGCAGCTCGACGCCGCGACCTCGGGCAAGTTCCTCCCGCAGACGATCGCGGCGACGAAGTTCAACAACCAGACCTACGGCGTGCCGTACGCGGTCGAGAACCTCGGCCTCATCCGCAACACCGAGCTCGCCCCCGAGGCCCCCAAGACCCTCGACGAGCTCATCTCGACCGGCCAGGAGGCCGTCAAGAGCGGCAAGGCCTCGCAGGTCCTCATCCAGAACATCGGCAAGAAGGGCAACGCATACTTCACGTTCCCCTACTTCTCCGGCTACGGCGGCGGCATCTTCGCCCAGAAGGCCAACGGCGACTTCGACTCGAGCAAGCTGCTCATCAACAGCCCCGAGTCGCTCAAGGCCGGCGAGCTGCTCGCCAAGCTCGGCAAGGAGAAGGTGCTCTCGACGAACGTCGACGACACGAACATGGACTCGCTCTTCACGAGCGGCAAGTCGCCCTACCTCATCAGCGGCCCGTGGAGCGTCGCGCCGGCCAAGAAGGCGGGCATCAAGTACGCGATCTCCCCGATGCCCTCGGTGCCCGGCGGGAGTGCGATGAAGCCCTTCGTCGGCGTGCAGATGTTCTACGTCTCCGCCAAGGCCAAGAACGCGACGCTCGCGCAGGAGTTCGTCACGAACTACGTGCCGCGCAAGGACGTGCAGCTCGCGCTCTTCGAGGCCGGGCAGCGCCCGCCGGCCCTCAAGGAGGCCTACGACGAGGTCGCCGCGAAGAACCCCGACATGAAGGCGTGGTTCGAGGCCGGTCAGGGTGGCCCGCTCATGCCGAACATCCCCGCGATGAACGCCGTCTGGGAGCCCTTGGGCCTGGCCACCGCCGAGATCATCTCCGGCAACGCCCAGCCCAAGGCGCGCCTCGATGCGGCGCAGAGGGAGATCGCGGCGAACATCGCCAAGGGCTGATCTCCCTCCCGCACCATCTCGACCGCACGGGCGGTCGCCCTCCCCGCTCCTGGGGACGGCGACCGCCTGTGCGTCCCTGCGCGGCTTTCCAGCCCGCGCCCTGCTCCCGCGTCGCCGCCTCGCGCTGAAGGACCTGCCCCATGAAGAACTCCACCCTCTATCTCCTCCTCAAATGGCTCGGCATCGCCGCCGCCCTCGCCCTCGTCCTGTGGGTCGCCACGACGCTGGCCGCGCAGGGTCACTGGCTCGCCGTCACCGTGACCGCCTTCGTCGGGCTGTGCATCCTCGCGATCTACGCGACGAAGCGCGCCGTGCCGATGAAGTACCTCTTCCCGGGCATGCTCGCGCTGTTGGCGCTGCAGGTGTGGCCGATGCTCTTCACCGTCGCGATGTCGTTCACGAACTACGGCGACGGGCACCTGGACACCAAGGAGGTGGCGGTCCAGCAGATCGTCGCCAACTCGGTCGAGGAGGTGCCGGGCTCGCAGCGCTATCGCGCCTCGGTCGCCGTCAAGGAGGGGGCCGACCCGGCGACGGGTGACCTCACCCTCCTCCTCGTCGACACCAAGGACCAGGCCTTCGCCGGCACGAAGGACGGTCTCACGCCGCTCACGACGCCGGTCGAGAAGAACCCGGCAGGCAAGATCATGTCGGCGCAGGGCTACACGGTGCTCAACGCCGGGCAGGCCAACGCGCGCTCCAAGGACCTCTCGGCCTTCGCGGTGCCGACCTCCGACGGCGGCGGCATCAAGATGCAGGGTCTCTCGGCCGCCTTCGAGGGGCGCACGACGGTCACCTACGACGCGGCCAAGGACCAGCTCACCGACACCAAGACCGGCAAGACCTTCGCGCCGCAGGACGGTCGCTACGTCGCGACCGACGGCAGTGGCGAGGCCTTCTCGCAGGGCTGGCTGGAGAACGTCGGCCTGAGCAACTTCACGACGATCCTGGGCGACGAGACGCTGCGCAGCCAGTTCCTGCGGATGTTCGTGTGGAACGTCTTCTTCGCCGCGGGGACCGTCGTCCTCACCTTCGGCCTGGGGATGCTCATCGCGCTCCTGTTCAACGAGCCGACGATGCGCTTCCGCGGCCTCTACCGCTCGCTGCTCATCCTTCCGTACGCGATCCCGACCTTCGTCACGGCGCTGCTGTGGAAGGGCATGTTCAACCAGGACTTCGGGCTCATCAACTCCCTCACGGGGCTGTCCGTCGACTGGCTCGGCAACACCGGGGCGGCGATGGCGGCGGTCATGATGACGAACCTGTGGCTCGGCTTCCCCTACATGTTCCTCGTGTGCACCGGTGCGCTCCAGGCGATCCCGGGTGACGTCAAGGAGGCCGCGCGCATCGACGGCGCCTCGGGCATCCAGATGATCATGCGGATCACGATGCCGCTGCTCCTCGTCGCGGTCGGCCCGCTGCTCATCGCGTCCTACGGCTTCAACTTCAACAACTTCTCGTTGATCTTCCTGCTCACCGAGGGCGGCCCGTTCGTCGGCGGCGCGCAGATCGGCGGCACCGACCTGCTCATCACCTACGCCTACCGCCTCGCGTTCGCCGGCGCGGCGCCGAACTACGGTCTCGCCGCAGCCGTCTCGATCATCATCTTCGCGCTCGTCGCGCTCATGAGCCTGCCCGGCTTCCGGGCCACCAAGAAGCTGGAGGAGATCGGCTGATGTCCGCACTCACCCCTGACACCGCCGCAGCCACCCCGGCCCCCGACCGCGCCATGCGTAAGCCCCGCGAAGGCGGAGCCGGTGGCGGGAGCAACTGGTGGCGCCACGCCCTGGGGATCGTCGCGCTGGCCTGGGCGCTCTTCCCGATCCTCTTCCTCGTCTCGGCCGCGCTCAACCCCTCGGGGCAGCTGTCGACCGCGGACCTGCTGCCGCGTCAGTTCTCGATGCAGAACATCATCGACCTGGGCAACGACCCCGCCCGGCCCTACTGGACCTGGTACAAGAACTCGCTCATCATCTGCACCGTCGGGGCGTTCCTGTCGGTCTTCATCGGTGCGCTGGCCGCCTTCGCCTTCTCGCGGCTGCGGTTCGCCGGTCGCCGACTCGGGCTGCTCAGCCTGCTCTTGCTCCAGCTCTTCCCCGCCGTGCTCGCGCTCGTCGCGATGTACATCACCTTCGCCAAGGTCGGTGACGTCATCCCCGCGTTCGGCCTCAACACGACATGGGGCCTGCTCCTGGCCTACATGGGCGGGGCGATGGGCAGCAACGTCTGGCTCCTCAAGGGCTACTTCGACACGATCCCACGTGAGATGGACGAGGCGGCGATCATGGACGGCGCGAGCCACGCGCGGATCTTCTTCACGATGACCCTGCGGCTCGTCGCGCCGATCCTCGTCACCGTCTTCATGCTCTCCTTCGTCGGTCTCTTCGGGGAGTTCATGCTCGCGAGCGTCTTCCTCACCGACGTGAACAGCCAGACGCTCGGGGTGGGCCTGTGGAGCATGAGCAAGGGCACCACGGCGAACGAGCTCTTCGGTAGGTTCGCCGCCGGATCGTTGCTCTGCTCCCTGCCCGTCATGCTGCTCTACCTGGCTTTCCAGCGGCAGCTCGTCGGCGGGCTCACGCAGGGCTCCGTCAAGTAGTCGAACCGGCTCCGCCCCCACCTGCTCCTTCAGGGGTGGGGGCGGGTCGGTGCCCCGCGTGCAGGACCGACCGGAAAGGGATCGAGCTCATGTCCCGACCCCCGAGGCTCGCCGACGTCGCCCGTCAGGCCGGCGTCAGCGAGGCCACCGTCAGCCGCGTCTTCAACGACCGGCCCGGCGTAGCCCCGAGCACCCGCGCCACCGTGATGGAGGCGCTCGACCTCCTCGGCTACGACCGTCCCTCCCGGCTGCGCGAGCGCCCGGCCGGGCTCGTCGGGCTCATCGTGCCGGAGCTGAGCAATCCGGTCTTCCCCGCCTTCGCGCAGCTCATCGGGTCGCGGCTGAGCGCGGAGGGCTACACGCCGGTGCTGTGCACGCAGGCACCGGGCGGGGTGCACGAGGACGAGTACGTCGAGATGCTCCTCGACCGCAGCATCGCCGGGATCATCTACGTGAGTGGGCACCACGCCAATCTCAACAGCGACATCGACCGTTATCTCGCGCTCATCGCCAAGGACGTGCCGATCGTGCTCGTCAGCGGCTACCGCGAAGGCATCCCCGCCCCCTTCGTCTCGACCGACGAGCGGCGCGGCGTGCACATGGCGGTCTCGCACCTGGTCGGGCTCGGGCACACGCGGATCGGGCTCGTCGTCGGGCCGGAGCGCTACGTGCCCGTCGCGCTGAAGACCGCCGGCTTCCGGCAGGCGATGCAGGAGGAGCTCGGTCTGGCCGACGTCGAGGAGCTCATCGCGCACTCGGTCTACACGATCGAGGGCGGGGGCCACGCAGCCGCGACGCTGCTCGAGCAGGGCTGCACCGGGCTCGTGTGCGCCTCGGATCTCATGGCCCTCGGGGCGATCGCCGAGGTCCGCCGCCGCGGGATGCAGGTGCCGCACGACGTCTCGGTCGTCGGGGCCGACGACTCGCTCCTCATGGCCTACACCGATCCGCCGCTCACGACGATCCGGGCGAACGTCGCCGCGATGAGCGAGGCAGCCGTCGAGGCGCTGCTCGCCGAGTTCGCGGGGGAGCGCTCGGACGTCGCCGAGCTCGTCTTCCGGCCCGAGTTCGTCGTGCGTGGGTCGACGGGGCCGGCGCGCCGCTGACCCCGGTGGCCGGCCGACTGGCCTCGGCCCGCAACGCGACCCGGAGTGAGCCTCAGGCCGAGCGCGCGGACTCGCGTGCGGCGGCGAAGAACTCGAGCGCTTCGAGCACCTCGGGCACCCCGTCGAGGCGGTGGGCCGCGACGGTGTCGCCGGGGCCGACCTTGACGGTGACATCTCCGGCGTCGGAGTCGAGCACAGCGAAGGCCTTCTCGTCGGTCACGTCGTCACCGAAGTAGATCGTCGCCTGCGCCCCGACCGACTGCCCGAGCTGACGCAACGCGCTGCCCTTGCTCAGCTCGACCACGCCGAGCTCGACGATGTCCTTGCCGCTGAGGCGATGGGTGCCCGCGTGCGTGTCGGCGAGGGCCTGGGCCGCCTCCGACGCGGCGGCGGCCACCGCAGCATCGACGCCGCGGGTGTGCAGGACGACCGCGGTCGGCTTGACCTCGACCCGCACGCCGGCGTGCGTCTGCGCGATCTCGTGCAGCCCCGCGCCGAGACGCTCCCGCAAGGTGCGCTGGTCGGCGTCGAGGGCGGCGGGCACGACGAGCTCGGGGCGCGAGCTCTCGGTGCCGTGGCTCGCGATGAGGATGATCGGGTCCTCCGGCGTGCTGCCGACCTGGGTCAGCGAGGCGAGGACCGCCTGATCGCGCCCCGAGACGAGGGAGACGGTCGTGCCGGGCACGGCCGCGGCGGCACGCAGCGCCTCGAGCGACCCGGGCACCGCCCGGGAGGCGAGCGGGTCGTCCTGCAGCGGCGCGAGGACGCCGTCGAAGTCGGAGGCGAGCAGGACGCGGTCGCGCGCGGCGGCCGCGGTGAGGGCGTCGCGCAGTCCGGTGGGCAGCACCGTGGGCTCCTAGCGGTCGGGGTGCGGGGTCGGGCGGTCCGGGGCGCTGGCCAGGGCCTGGAGGAAGCGCTCGGCCCAGCGCTGCACGTCGTGGTCGCGGACGCGTCGGCGCAGCGAGCGCATCCGGCGGCGCTTCTGCGAGACCGGCGCTTCGACGGCCTGGCGGATCGTGTTCTTCAACCCCTGGATGTCGTGGGGATTGTGCATGAAGGCGGCGGTCAGTTCGTTGGCCGCGCCGGTGAATTCGGAGAGCACGAGGGCGCCGCCGAGGTCGAAGCGGCACGTCACGTACTCCTTGGCGACGAGATTCATGCCGTCGCGCAGCGGGGTGACGAGCATGATGTCGGCCGCGAGATACATCGCGGCCATCTCGGCGCGGTCGAACGACTGGTGCAGGTAGTGCACCGCCGCGGCACCGACCGTGGAGTACTCGCCGTTGATCCGGCCGACCTCGCCCTCGATCTGGTCCTTGAGTCGCTTGTAGGCATCGACCCGCTCGCGGCTCGGCACGGCGACCTGCACGAGCGTCACCTGCGGCGGCGTGTAGTGCCCGTCGGCGAGAAGCTCCTGGTAGGCCTTGAGGCGGTGCCGGATCCCCTTGGTGTAGTCGAGCCGGTCGACGCCGAGCATGAGCACCTCGGGGTTGCCGACCTGCTCGCGGATCTCGTTGGAGCGGGCGATGACCTCCGGCGTGCGGGCCAGGGCGTCGAGGTCGGCGAAGTCGATGGAGATCGGGATCGCGCTCGCCCGCACGCGTCGGCCGGCCGCTCCGGTGACGACCTCGCCCTTGGTCGCCATCCCCGCGAGCTGGCGGGCCGAGCGCACGAAGTTCGCGGCGTCGGTGCTGCGCTGGAAGCCGAGGTAGTCGGCGCCCATGAGGCCTGCGATGAGCTGGGAGCGCCACGGCAGCTGGGCGAAGAGCTCGACGGGCGGGAAGGGGATGTGGTTGAACCACCCGATCCGCAGGTCGGGGCGCAGTTCGCGCAGCAGCGCCGGCACGAGCTGGAGCTGGTAGTCGTGCACCCAGACCGTCGCGCCCTGGGCGCTCACGTGCGCGAGCGCCTCCGCGAACCGCTGGTTCACCTTGCGATAGGCGTCCCACCAGCGCCGATGGAAGGTCGCCGGCACGATGACGTCGTGGTAGATGGGCCACAGGGTGTCGTTGGAGAAGCCCTCGTAGTAGTCGGCGACCTCCTGGGCCGACAGCGGCACGGGGTGCAGGTGCATCCCGGAGTCCTCGAACGGCTCGGGGGCCCCGCCCGGTTCGCCGGCCCAGCCGACCCAGGCTGCGCTCTCGCGGCCGCGCATCACCGAATCCATTGCGGTGACGAGCCCACCCGGGCTCCGGCGCCAGACGGGGGAGCCGTCGGCGTCCTCGGCGCGGTCGACCGGCAAGCGGTTCGCCGCGATGACGAAGTCGAACGTGTCGTGCTGCGTCTGGGTGTCGCTCATGGGTTCTCCGGGTCAGCTCCTCGGTCGGATCGCGGCCGAGCAGGTCGGCCTGCTCCGGACCCCGCGCGGCGCTTGCCAGTCTAGGCAGGCGCCCGCGCGCCTCGCCGCGAGCTGCCCACAATCTGTCAGCGTGGACAGCTCGCGGCATATCGGGGCACGCCTGCGCGGCGTCGGACGTCGGAACGATCGTGACGTCCAGGCTGCGCGCAACCGAGTGCTCTACCGTGCCCCGGACGGCCGGTGCGCCGACGCCTGCGGGCGGGGTGCCGGGTCGTGACGGGCGTATCGACAGTTGGGGATCGAGGGACAAGTCATGAGCGTCATCGGTCAGGACCCTCGGGGTGACGGGGGCGCTGCGGGGATCGGTCAGGTCGATCACGTCGATCATCTGGGGCCCTATCGGCTCGTTCAGCGCCTCGGCGAGGGCGGCATGGGCGTCGTCCACCTCGGTCTCGACGAGCGCGGCCGCGGCGTCGCGATCAAGGTGCTGCGCGACCACGTCGCCCACGACCCGACGGCGCGGCGGCGCCTGGCGCGCGAGGTCTCGACCCTGCGCCGGGTGCGCCATCCGCGCGTCGCGCCGGTCATCGACGCCGACGTCGACGGGCCCCGCCCGTATGTCGTCACCCGCTACGTCCCCGGTGACCCGCTCGACACATGGGTCGCCGCGCACGGCCCGCTCACCGGCGTGGCCCTGGCCACGCTCGGGCGCGGGCTGGCCGAGGCGCTCGGGGCGATCCACGACGCCGGCGTCGTCCACCGCGACCTCAAGCCGGGCAACGTGCTCGTGACCGGCGGCGAGCCGGTCGTCATCGACTTCGGCATCGCCCACGTCGCCGACGAGTCGCGCCTTACGCACTCCGGGCTCGTCATGGGCACGCCGGGCTACCTGTCCCCGGAGCTCCTCGACGGCGACGCCGTCGAGGCGTCGACGGACTGGTGGGCCTGGGCCGCGACCCTTGCGTTCGCCGCGACCGGCCGCCCGCCCTTCGGCGGCGGGCCGGTCGACGCCGTGCTCCACCGGGTCTACCGCGGCGATGCCGACCTGCGCGGGGTCGACCCGCGGCTGCAGTCGGTGCTGCGTGCCGCCCTCCAGCCCCGCGCCGACCTGCGCCCCGGGCAGGACGAGATCCTCGCGGCCCTCGACCTCTACGCGCGCGGCGGCGACACCGGGTCGATCGTCGGTGTCTCGGGTGCGTCCGGCTCGACCGCCGCGGGGGAGGCGACCCGTCCAGTGGCGCCTCCCGTGGCGCTGGACGACACCCAGGTCCAGCCCGCGATCCGGCCGTCGATGCAGGAGACGGCCGCTCACACGATGTCTGGGACGTCTGCGACATCTCGGGCCGCGGTAGGTGCCGGTGCGGGGGCCGCCGGTGTCGGCGCCCTCGGTGCGGCGGGCGTCGGAGCCGCTGCCGCCGGCACTGCCGCGAGCGCCCACGGCGTCGGCGGAGGATGGACTCAGCGGTTGGCCCGCTGGGCGGGGCGCGGTGCGACTCCCCGCACGCACGGCTCCGGATCCGGGCGGGAGTCGTCCCCGTCGACCACAGCGGTCGGGGCGTATACCGGTGGCACCGGCGTCCGCCACGACGTGAGCGCGAATCGGGCGGCCGCCGTGACGACGACTCATCGGGTCGCCGGGACCCGGGTCATGCCGGTGGCGCCGGCGCCGCAGCGCACCGGCGCGCCATCTCACTCCGCTCCCTATGTCGGCTTCTCGCCGGCCCCGTTCGATCCCGAGCCCTACGGCGCGCCGCACCGACAGGCCCGTGAGGCTCACGAGGCCCGAGGGGTGCAGGAGCGACGCTACGAACCGGTCGCCGCGGCCCGCCCGCAGCAGGCGGGCCCCCCGCCGTCCTCGATCGCACCTGCGGCGGGCTCCGCGCCCGGAGCCTGGGCGGCGCCCCGCCCGCCGCGCCGCCACGCGATCCAGCCGGTGCTCCTCGCGTTCCTCCTCGCGCTCGCGGCGCTGGCGATGACGCGCCCGGTCGTCGCGGCGCTCGTCGCGGCCGGCTGGGCCGTCCTCGCTCGAACCGTCGAGGCGAGCGCCCTGTCGATGTACCTCAACGCCGCGGAGCGGGGCCGGCGTCGCTCCGACGCGCCGCTCGCTCTCCTCGCGTCGCCGCTGCGCGCGATCCCCGCGCTCCTCACGACGGCTCTCGTGCTCGTGCCGTCGGTGCTCGTCGCGGCCGGCGTCTCGGTCGGCGCGGCAGCGCTGCTCACGGCCTCTTCGGGGGTCTCCGTCGCGGCCGACAGCGAATCGACGCTGGCCATCGGCTTCGTCGCAGGGGTGCTCGTCGGATGGTGGGGGATCGGCGGGGCGGCACTGCGGCGCGGCTCGCGGCGCACGATGCGGGCGCTGAGCGTCAACCGCACCGGCGCCTTCGCCCTCGCCTCTGCCCTGCTGCTCGTCGCGGCCTACTTCGCGATCGCGAGCCAGGCGTCGGGGATGACCCCGGACTGGTCGCCGCTGTCGTCGTCGCCGTTCGAGGGGCTCGTCCCGGTTCTGCCCGCTTGGTGAGTCCGATCGTGAGTCGATCGGCACTATCCCAAGCGATGTGTTGCATCCCACAGTAGGTCGATCGTCCCGCCAAATTGCCTGTTCACGAACGATTCTCTGACGATTCCTGGACAGATCCGTGATCAAAACGATACGGAACCGAGATCTAACTTTGCCCTGAGCGTGCATGGTGCCCTAGAGTCGCTGACGTTGGCCGACAGGGTGTCCCTTGTCCTCGGGGGCCGACCGGACACAATTCCACATCGCCAACCATCAAGCCATGCGTGCCCCAGCGCCTAACTCCGTCGCCGGGCACTTCACCGGACCACCGGGCAGACGGAGATGGGGGACCCACTGAGGACGATGTCCTCGCCGACCGCAGCGCGGTCTCGGGGTGAAGCCGGACGATCCCGGCCGGGCAGCCTGACGCCCTAACCCGACAGCTAACCCCATAGGCGCTCGTCAGGAGAGGAACCGTTTTTCCCCATGCACTACACCCCTAAGCACAGTGCTGCCCGCAAGTCCTCGATGCGCGCCCGCCTCGTCGGTGTGGCCGTCGCCTCGACCGCGACGATCGCCGGTGGCCTCGCTGCCGCCCCGTCCGCGTCCGCTGCCCCCGCCGGTGGCGTGTGGGACCGCGTCGCGGCCTGCGAGAGCGGCGGCAACTGGAGCATCGCCACCGGCAATGGCTACTACGGCGGCCTGCAGTTCTCCGCGAGCAGCTGGCGCGCCGCCGGCGGCACCCGCTACGCGAGCATGCCCCACCGCGCCACCAAGGCTCAGCAGATCGCGGCCGGCCAGCAGCTCCTGCGCATGCAGGGCCCCGGCGCGTGGCCCGTCTGCTCCCGCAAGGCCGGCCTGACCCGCGCCAACGGCCTCGCTTCCGGCGGCGGCGCCGTGAGCGCCTCGCGCTCGACCTCCCGCGCGGCCGTCGCGAGCAAGGCCCCGGCCCTCAAGAGCGTCGTCGACCCGCTGACGATCCGCCGCATGCAGACCTGGATCGGCCAGGAGCGCACCGGCAAGTGGAGCACCCGCACGACCCAGGCGCTGCAGCGCAAGGTCGGCGCGAACGCCGACGGCGTCATCGGCCCGGAGACCGTCCGTAAGACCGAGCGCGCCGTCGGCGCCAAGGCCAGCGGCAAGAGCTACTTCACCAAGGCGACGATGAACAAGCTCAAGGCGCACGTCTCCTGATCTAGCGCTCCTCGCGCGGATGCGCGACACTGTGCTGACGCAGGCCCGGTCCCCTCGGGGGGAACCGGGCCTGCGTCGCGTCCGGCGCCCGCGACCAGCGTGTGCCTGCGTGGCGATTGGGAGCGGGCGGGATCGATTGCGTACCCTGGGCGTTGGGTTTCGGCTCATGCTGGCGTGGCGCAATCGGTAGCGCACCTGTCTTGTAAACAGGGGGTTAGGGGTTCAAGTCCCCTCGCCAGCCCCAATGATCCGGAGGTCAGACAGCAGTTCAGGCAGCGAACGAGAGCCCCTGTCGGGTGACAGGGGCTCTCGCGTGTCCGGGGGCGGTGGTCCGCTCGGGATCGGGACTATGCCTTGACGTCGCCGAAGGTCGCGACCTTGGTCACGCCGCGCCAGGTGATCGCGCCGGCCGGGGTGACGGTGAAGCCCTGCGTCGTCGCGGCGTTCGTGCACGTCGTCGAGGCGTTGCTCTGTGCGCACGTGATCGTGCCCAGCGTCAGGCGCTGCTTCGGGGCGAGGGTGACGAGGCGCTTGCCCTTCGCGTAGCCGTGGCGGCCGGTCACGACCTTCGTCGTCTTCCCGGCCCAATGGGTGCCGGGCTGCCCCGGGTAGGGCGTCGCCGACGGCTTCGTCGAGCAGTTCCAGCCGCTGCCCTCTGCCCGCGTCGTCAGCCCCTCGAAGCGCTGCTTCGTGCACAGCTTCGTGTAGCGGGACTGGCTCATGACCTGCAGCGGCGCGCACGTCACCTTCCACGTGCCTTTGCGCGCCGGGTTCGCTGCCATCGCGCACAGGATCGAGCCGGTCGGGTCGGCGAACTGGAGGAGGTCGGTGCGCGGCGTCGGCTTCGGGACCGGCTTGGGAGCCGGCTTCGGCGTGGGCTTCGGAGCAGGCTTGCCGGGGAGGTCGGCGTGCTTCTCGCACGCGATGCCGTCCTTGTCCCGGTCGAGGCGCGCGGCATTGGCCTTGTAGACCGCGACGTTCCGCGTGAAGTTCGTGACGCCGCGGCCCCCGCCGGCGACCTTGTCCTTGGCGCCGGGCACCCCGACTCCCGCCGGGTAGTCCGTGTTGAGGGCGGCGCAGTTGGGGTACTTCTTGGCCGGCGCCGCCGACGCCTCACCTGCCGTCGCGGCGACGGTGGCGAAGGAGAGGGACAGGGCCAGGACAGCGCCGAACGCGCGGGTGGTCTTCACCCTTTCGAGGGAAGCCTGAATCGCGCTCTGTCACAACGGCATTCCCCTGTGTGATGGCTCACCCCGCCCGGGGAGGCTCAGTGCCCGGAGGCAGGCTCCGGGAGGGCGCGGGCGGCGATCATGCCGATCCCGACGCCGACGAGCAGCGGGCCGAGCGCGTCGCCGCCGAGGATGAACGCGCAGATGAGGAGCACCGCGAGCGGCTTGCGCAGCCCGACGGTCGCTGCCGCGCCGAGCCCGGCGACGAGAGCCACGGTCGGGTGCAGTCCGGGCAGGAGACCGAGGCAGGCGCCGCCCGCCGCGGCGCCGGCGAAGATGAGCGGGAAGATCGCCCCGCCGCGCCAGCCGCTCGCGAGGTTGATCGCGGTCGCGAGCACATTGAGCACGGCGCAGAGCACGAGCACCGGCCACGCGCTCTCCTGCACGAGTCGCACGATCTCGACGATCTCGGTCTGCCCGGAGAAGCGCACGAGCGGCCACGCCGTCGCCAGTGCCGCGAAGACCACGGTGCCGAGCAGGGTCTGCACGGCGACATTGCGCGGCCGGCGGAACAGGCGTGCGATCGGCTCGCTGATGAGCACGAAGACGGCGGCCACCGCGGCTCCCGCTGCGGCGGGCAGCACGGCGTGGAGCAAGTCGAGCGGGGCGCCGCCGGGGTAATCGGCGAGGCCCAGATCCATCGGGTGGTCGCTCACCAGATCGTGCGTCACGACGAATCCGACGAAGCCGGTGATCGCGGCGAGCAGCACGAGCGCCTTCGGCGGGCCGAGCGAGTCGTCGTCGTAGGCGCCCGCGCCCGGAGGCGAGCTGTAGAGACCCGCGAGGACGGCCGCGGTGCCCGCCCGACCGACGGCCCGAGCCTCCGCCGCCGATCGGGCGATCCGCATGCTGACCAGGGCCGAGAGCTCAGCGACGATCGCGATGAGCCCGGCCTCCGGCCCGATCGCGCCGCCGAAGCCGACGGCGATGATCGCGCTCACGCCGAGCATCGCCATCCGGCGCCGATGCAGCCCCACCGGGTCGGCGGAGGCTGCGATCTGCGAGTCGAGGTCGAGATCCTCGCTGTGGGAGCGCAAGAGCGCGAGGAGCACGCCGCCGACGAGGATCGCGACCGCGATGTACCACCGCGCGTCCGAGACCGACCAGACGACGTGCTGCAGACCGTGCATCAGCGCGAGCGCCAGGGCGGTCACCGCCCCGGCGACCGCCCCGTACCCCGCGGCGACGACCACCGGTCGCCAGGCCCCGACCGGCGACCCCTGCGCGTCGGCCGGCAAATCGGCCCGCGAATCGGCCGACGAGTCGGCGATGTGGTCCGGCGCGTCGTTCTCCTGGGTCACGTGTCGTCAGCCGTCGTCAGCGCAGGGATCAGGCGTCGACGGGCTCGGAGCCGCGGCGGGCCCGCACGGCGAAGCCGGCGCCGATGAGCAGCGCACCCGAGAAGATCGCGGGGATGCCGAGCCACAGGCTGACCGTCAGCGCGCCCTCGCCGGGGTTGGCGACGAAGAGGAGTCCGGCGACGATCCACAGCACGCCACCGAGGACCATGAGCCAGCGCGGGCGCGGGTGGACGTGGGCGAAGGCGGCCGCGATCTCGACGATGCCGCGGACGATGAGCCAGATCCCGAGGACCCAGGCGAGCGCCACCGCGCTCGAGAACGGCCGGAAGACGCAGACGATGCCGGCGAGCACGCCGAGGATGCCGGACAGCACGAGCAGGGCGCGGCTGCGACGCTCCTAGGGTCCGAAGGCGGCGACGAGCGAGGCGAATCCCGTCGACGAGCGCGTAGCACCCCTAGACGATGACGAGCGAGATCGCGGTGCCGATCGGCCAGGCCGAGGCGATGATTCCGAAGAGGACGGCGAGTCCTCCGGAGATGAAAAGAAAGGTGGAGGAGCGCTGCGCGAGCAGGGACATGTGTTGATTTCCCCTGAGTGTCGACGTGCCAGCCGAATGCTATCGGCTGGCGTGACGGGGATCACGGCCCCGACCAGGGTGTTTCGGTGACGAGCGGGGCGGCGCGACGGCCGGCTATTCGGTGCGTCCGGAGCGCAGCACGGACACCAGAGCCGAGGCGATCGCGGCGACGAAGGCGGCGTTGAACGCGATCGAGACCATCACGACCCGCGCGGCCTGGCCGACGGGGTGGATGTCGCCGTAGCCGATCGTCGCCATCGTCACGATCGTGAAGTAGAGGGCGTCGGTCCGGCTGACGATGCCTTCGAACTGTCCGGGGCTCAGCGACAGGCCGTAGAAGGCGCCGGCGAAGGTCGCGATGACGATCGCGAGGAAGGTAACGAGCCGGCCGACGGGGTCGTCCCGCCGCCGCAGCTGGCGCACGGTGAGGAAGCTGAGCCCCGCGAGGCCGAGGAGGGCGCCGACCGCCCGGTAGGGCGCCGTGCGGTCCGCGGAGATCGGCACGACGTAGTAGAGGAGGAGCACGAGCACGACCGTCGCGACGACCGCTCCCGGGCGCGCGAGGATCGGGTCGCGACGGGCCGCGGTCGCTCCGGCAGCGGGCCTCCGATGCGGTGGCGTGCCGCTGGAGTCGGCGGGGTCGGCGAGGGGGTCGTCGCGATCCGCGGCGGCACCGGTCGAACTGCTCATGACCCCATCGTGCCTGGTCGAGGGCATGCGGCTGGGCCGCGGCGCCCTGATCGCCCAGGCCCAGCCGTGTCTCGTGCCCTAGGTCATGGGTGTCCCTGGTCGTGCCGGGACGCCTCGGGCTCCCGTTCAGCGCGTGACGCCGGGGTCCTCGCTCATGTCGCCGTGGCCGTCGTCCCAGCCGTGCATGTGGTCGATGAGGTCGTCGCTCTGGTCCTCGTGCCCGTCGGTCCAGCCATTCATGTGGTCGATCGGGTCCTCGCTCATGTCGCCGTGGCCGTCGTCCCACCCGTTCATGTGGTCGACGGGCTTGTTGGCCGGCTTGCTCGGCTTGGCGTGGTCGGCACCCTTGGCCAGCGGCTCGACTCCGGGCAGGTCGAAGACCTGCAGCGCGTCGACACCCTGCGGAGCCTTGCCGACGGTGCGGACGATGAGCTTGGTGTAGGAGACGCTGGCCTCGCCCTCGACGATGCCCGTCGCCTTGACCTTGACCGGGTAGCTGATCCACTTGTCGCCCTTGGACATCGGCTCCGAATCGTTCTCCCGCACGATGCCGGTCGCGAACGCGTTGTCGCCGCCCCAGTTGGTCCACGTGAGGTTCTCGAGGCGCTGGTTGGCGTCGCCGCAGGCCAGCGTGAAGGTCTTGGGCGTGCGGACCTTGTTCTCATCCACGCACTCGGTGAGGAACGTGACGCCCTCGCGGGCCTTGGCGGCCTTGTCGGGGGTGCCCTTGCCCGTCTGAGCCTGGGTGGTCGCGGTGACAGCGGGTGCGGCGGCGGGAGCCGGCGTCGCGTTGGCGATCGCGCCAGAGGCGAGAGCGCCGGTCGTGAGGACAGCGGCGGTGCCGACGAGAGCGAAGCCTGCGCGCAGAGTGGTCGTGTTCATGATCGTGCCCTTCTCGGTGGAGTGGCCGGTCTCCCTTTTGGGTGGGATCCCCGGTGCTTGATGACTCAAGACTCCGGGGTCGATCTCACAGGAGACCGGCGCACATCTCACACACCGCTCACACGTCCACGCACCTTCTCACAACGAGCAAATCTGCAGCTCAGGCGGGGTTTAGACCTGTGCCTACAGGACGAGGCTGAGGGCGAAGGCGATGAGGAAGCCGACGGAGCCGAGGATCGTCTCCATGACGGTCCACGTCTTGAGCGTCGTCTTCTCGTCCATCCCGAGGAAGCGCCCGACGAGCCAGAAGCCGGAGTCGTTGACGTGCGAGAGCACGGTCGCGCCCGAGGCGATCGCGATGACGATGAAGCACAGGTCGAGGGAGGACAGGCCGCTCGTCGCCGCGACGGTCGGCGCCATGAGGCCCGCCGTCGTCGTCAGCGCGACGGTCGCGGACCCCTGGGCGACCCGCAGTGCCGTCGAGACGACGAAGGCCGCGACGATGACGGGCAGGCCCGTCGACTCCAGGCTGCCGGCGAGCGCCTCGCCGATGCCGCTCGCGCGCAGGACGCCACCGAACATGCCGCCCGCGCCGGTGACGAGGATGATCGCGCAGACCGGGGCCAGGGAGTCGTTGAGGATCTTCTCGATCGTGGCCCGGCTCCGCCCGCCGGCGAGCACGGCCGTCGCGACGAGCACCGTGATGAGGAGTGCGACGGGGGTCTTGCCGACCATCCGCAGCGCGTTGACCCAGGTCGCGTCCTTGTCGACGACGCCCGCGGTGCCCAGGGTGTTGAGGCCGGTGTCGAGGAAGATGAGGACCAGCGGCAACAGGAGGATGAAGAGCACGGTGCCGAACGAGGGGAGCGGCCCGTCGTGGCGCCCGTCCTCCTCCGAGCCGAGCGAGTCCGGGACCGGCAGGTCGAGGCGACGGCCGGTGAACGTGCCGAAGAGGTAACCGCCGATGAACCACGTCGGGATTGCGATGAGCAGACCGACGATGAGGAGGAGCCCGAGGTCGGCGCCGAGCAGTTCGCCCGCGGCGACCGGGCCGGGGTGCGGCGGCACGAAGGCGTGCATCACGGCGAAGGCGCCGGCCGCGGGGAAGGCGTAGAGCAGCACCGATCCGCCGAGGCGTCGCGCGACGCTGAAGATGATCGGCAGCATGACGACGAGGCCGGCGTCGAAGAAGATCGGGAAGCCGAAGAGGAGGCTCGCGATGCCGAGTGCGAGCGGGGCGCGCTCCTCACCGAACCGGCGGATCAGCGTGCCGGCGAGCACCTCCGCGCCGCCACTCACCTCGAGCAGGCGGCCGATCATCGCCCCGAGCCCGACGAGCAGGGCGACGCTCGCGAGTGTCGTGCCGAAGCCGTCGAGGAGGGTCGGCACGACCTTGCCGAACGGGATCTTCGTCGCGAGCGCCGTGATGAGGGAGACGAGGACGAGCGCCACGAAGGCGTGCATCTTCAGCTTCATGATGAGGAAGAGCAGCGCGAGCACGGCGGCGAGGGCGATGAGCAGAAGGATCGGCGCCGGATACGCCGGCGCCATCTTCTCCGCCGCGAGGAGCGAAGTCCCCAGCGTGGTCGGGGTGAGGGTGAGCATGGGCGGCCTCCGGGTCGGGGCTGATCCGAGCGTCTCGGATCGGGCGGGTGCCTCGACATCGCGTCGCCGCCGGCGGTCGAGCCGAACAGGCGGGGTCTATCGCGGCGGTGCGTGCGTCGCGCCGGGCAGCGCGCAGGTCACCTTAGCCGGTCCCACTCCCACGCACACCCATGAGGACGACGTCGCCGGGACGGGTCGCGGCGACGAGTCCGGTCACCGTGCGCAGCGGCAGCGAGACGCAGCCGGCCGTCGCGCCGCCGCCGCTGGCGTGGACGAAGATCGCCGAGCCGCGGCCCTGGCGGATCGGGTCGGTGTTGTAGGCGACGACGAGACCCTGGGCGTAGGCGCCGCGGACGTCGCGATGCATCGTCTCGTCCTTCGGGCCGCAGCGGCCGCGGAAATAGCGGTTGTAGCGCGTGCTGCCGACGGTCGATCCCCAACACGAGGTCGGCACGAGCCGTATGTACCGCAGGCGCGTGCCCGGATCGCGCGCACCGAACGCAGAGGTCAGTGCGTAGGTGCCCGTCGGGGTGCGTCCGTCGCCCTCGCGCTTGGCGCCCGGCGGGGCGAAGCCGGCGCGGCCGATGCGTCCCGCCGCGCGCCACACCTGCCGGTAGGAGCCGTCGTCGCGCCGCGCGCAGTGCGTGACCGTCGCGGTCGAGACGCCGAAGCGGTCGGCGAGCACGAGCGTGACCCGCGCCGGTCGAGTCGTGAGGCGACTCGGCAGCTCGAGTGCTCGCGCTCGCGCGCGGTGCTCCGTCGCCGAGCTGCCGAGGGCCGCGCAGTCCGAGACGATCCCGCCCGTCGGGGTGCGCATCGGACCGGTGGGCGGACGGTGCGTCGAGAGCTCGCGCGCTGCGGCGGCCACGGGGGTAGCGTCGGCGGGGAGCGGGGCCGAGCCGATCGAGGTGCCGATCGCTGCACCCCACGCGAGGCCGACGGTGACGAGGCGTCGGCTCAGCCTCGCGAGGGTTCGGCGTGACAGGCGGTGCGTCGGGCCCGACGTGCCGGGCTCCCTGGGGCGGCTGGGCGTCGATCCGGTCATCGCTACCTTCCGGGTGCATCGGTCCCGACCGGCTTCGCCCCGGGCGATGTCGATCGCTCCTGCTCTGCCCGACAGTACGGCCGCACCGCGCTCGACCTGATGAAAAACGCACTGCGAGAACGACACTGGTTCGACCCGCACGAATGCGCGAGAGAGGGATGACCGATGGCACAGGACAGCTACACCCGCCGCGAGACCGACAGCATGGGCCCGATCGAGGTGCCGGCCCAGCGCTACTGGGGTGCCCAGACCCAGCGCAGCCTCGAGCACTTCGACATCGGCCGCGACACCTTCGTCTGGGGCCGCCCGATCATCCGCGCGCTCGGCATCCTCAAGGGCGCCGCGGCCCAGGCCAACGCCGATCTCGGCGAGCTGACCCTGGAGAAGGAGGAGCTCCAGGCCGTCCTCGACGCGGCGGCCGAGGTCGCCGACGGCGAGCTCGACGAGGAGTTCCCGCTCGTCGTCTTCCAGACCGGTAGCGGCACCCAGAGCAACATGAACGCCAACGAGGTCGTCGCCAACCGCGCGATCGCCCTCCTGGGCGGGGAGCTCGGCTCCAAGACCCCGATCCACCCGAACGACCACGTGAACCGCGGCCAGTCGAGCAACGACACCTTCCCGACGGCGATGCACATCGCCGTAGGGCTCGAGCTACGCGAGCGGCTGTACACGCCCGTCGAGGCGCTGCGCGACACCCTCGCATCGAAGGCCCGCGAGTTCGACGAGGTCGTCGCGGTCGGCCGGACCCATCTGCAGGACGCGACGCCGATCACGCTCGGCCAGGCCTTCGGCGGGTGGGTCGCCCAGCTCGACTTCGCGCTCGCCCAGATCCGGCATGCCGAAGAGGGGGTCCATGAGCTCGCGATCGGCGGCACCGCGGTCGGCACCGGGCTCAACGCCCACGCCGACTTCGGCGAGCGGACCGCCGCCCTCATCGCGCAGCGGACCGGCATCCCGTTCGTGCAGGCGCCGGATCTCTTCGCAGCGCTGTCGGCCCACGATGCGCTCGTCGCCGTGAGCGCGTCGCTGCGCACGCTGTCCGCCGTGCTCATGAAGATCGCCAACGACGTCCGCTGGCTGGCGTCGGGACCCCGCTCCGGGATCGGCGAACTGACGATCCCGGAGAATGAGCCGGGCTCGAGCATCATGCCGGGCAAGGTCAACCCGACCCAGTGCGAGGCCCTGACGATGGTCGTCACCCGGGTCTACGGCAACGACACCACCGTCGCCTTCGCCGGGAGCCAGGGCAACTTCCAGCTCAATGTCTACAAGCCCGTCATGGCGCACGCCGTCCTCGAGAGCATCCGTCTGCTCGCCGACGGTTGCGCCTCCTTCGACCACCACTGCGCCGCCGGCATCGAGCCGAACCACGAGCGCATCGAGGAGAACCTGGCGCGCAACCTCATGCTCGTCACCGCGCTCAACCCCCACATCGGCTACGACAAGGCCGCCGCCATCGCCAAGCGCGCCCACCACGAGGGGCTCTCCCTGCGCGAAGCCGCCCTCGACTCAGGCGATCTCACGGCCGAGCAGTTCGACGCCTGGGTCGTGCCCGCCGACATGGCCCACCCGCACGGCTCGGGGACGTGACGCAGCGGTGCGGTCAGGGACGTGCCTTGCGCTGACGAGTCAGACGAGGAGTTCAGGGGTGTCGTCGTCGTAGGCGCCGTCGGGGTCGGCGACGAACTGCGGCGCCGACGCCCCGAAGCGGTGCGCCATCTGGGCGGCGAAGGCGTAGACGTGGCGACGGACCTGCGCTGAGGTGGAGCCCATCGAGTACACGATCTCGAGCGGCTCGAACTCCTGCACGACCAGGCCGTCGGGCAGGAGCTCGCCGGTCGTCTCGTCGGGTCGCCGCAGCACGATCGGTTCGCCCGTGTCGCAGAAGGCCGCGGCCGTGATGCGCACGCGACCCTCGTAGCCGATGGCAAGCGCGCGCCGGGCGGCGTAGACGCGCAGCTCGGCGACCATCGCCTCGAAGTCGGGGAGCAGGATGTGCGCGGGCACGCAGCCGGCGGCCGGGATCCAGCCGTAGCGGCTGCCGCCCACCTTGACCTGCGTCGGGGTCATGTCGAGCACGCCGACGAGATCCGGGACGCCCGGCTCCCGCTCCGTGACGGCCCACGCGGTGCGGCCGTCCTCGCTCACCTGGATCCGCGGGTCCTCGGCCCGATAGCGCAGCGGCCCGATCGGCGCTTCGCCCGCGGACACGGCCTGGGCGACCATCGTCAGGAGGTCGTCGCGCCCGATCGGCGGCGCGGCGGCAGCGTCGAGGTCGAGGAATTCGGCGGTGGCGCAAGCGCAGACGGCTGTCGTCGGGTCGACGACGTGAAGGATGCGTGCCAGTCGGTCGCGCAGCGTCGGCCCCTCGCTCGAGGCGGGGACGCGGCGGGAGACTTCTCCGTGGGGCACGCCCGCAGAATACGACGGCGAGGGTCGACGACGCCGCCGCCTCACCGGATATATCCGCCGAAGTCCGCCGCGCAGCGGTGTGGGATGACGCCCGTCATACCCGTCGAATCTGCTCAGATCGTGCGGAATTCGTCCGTTTAGGACGGCATGGCACAGCTGCGAGGAGACATCGCGCAGGCCGAGTCCCGGATGCGCAGGACCTTCGGGACGCGATCGGCCATCAGGAATCTGCACGAGAGCCTCGAGGCGGGCGAACTCGTCCAGGCGATGCTGGCGTGCCTCTATTCCAGCGGTGACGGCCTCCTCGTGCTGACCGACCGTCGCGTCCTCGCCGTGCGCGACGACTTCTCCAAGTTCCGTCTCCAGGCGATCGCGCTGACCGAGGTCCGCGCCCTCGACTACGCCCCGACGGTGCACGACGGCCTCGCCGTGCTCACCGACACCGGGCGCATCGCCGTGCGCAAGATGGAGCGGGTCGACAGCGACGCCTTCGCGGCCGCCCTTGTCGAGCGGATCCCGACGATCATCGTCGGGGCGAGCCGGCCGCAGTCGCGCGAGCCGTTCCGGGGGGACCCGGCCCATCCGCCGACGCCCCCGGTCGCACCGCCCGCGCCGGCCTCGGCCTACGCGCCGCCGGTGACCTCGGACGCAGCGGCGCCTTCGGCCGCCGCCCCGGCGCAGGTCGCCGATCAGCAGGCCTACGCCGCAGGTCAGGCCGTCACGGCGGCCGCGGCGGCAGCCCCGGCCTCGCCCGGGGCGCAGGGATCGGTGGGGGCGGCGCCGGCCGCGCCGGACGCCGACAAGGAGGTGCTCCTCGGGGTGCTCGCCGACCTGCACGCCAAGGGCCTGCTCAGCTCCGAGGAGCTCGCCGCGAAGATCGCTCAGGTCGCCGGCACCCCCTGACCTGACGCGGACGCCGACCCGAGCTGAGGAGCTCCGGCGACACGCGGGTCGCCCCACAGCCGCATCACGAACCTGACATATTGGGCCCCCGGAGGGGCCGACGCCCCGGATGCACGATCCGACCCTCCTCGTCGCCGCACGAGGAGCCGATCCTGACGC
>RRZU010054018.1_pt1 | contig 22718 bp, 17 predicted proteins | sample 2165561 | NCBI WGS metagenome assembly RRZU01 (sample SAMN10456909, study PRJNA506462) | wastewater metagenome | isolation source: wastewater sludge | place: USA: Moscow, Idaho | reverse complement strand
ATCAAGGACGGCAAACGTCCTGGAGCCACGAAGCAGGAGTCGAAAGCGTTGCGGGAGCTGAAGAAGCGCAACCGGCTGCTGGAGCAAGAGAACGAGGTGCTGCGCCGGGCGGCGGCGTACCTGGCCCGGGACGTGCTCCCAAAATGACTTACCCCCTCATCACTGACCTGGCCGCTGAGGGGGCCACGATCCGGGTGCCCGTGATCGTCTCGTGCCGGGTCCTGGGGATCTCCCGGCAGGCCTACTACAAGTGGCTGGCCAACCCGGTGTCGCAACGGGATTGGGACGACGCCCACCTGATCAACGCCGCCCGGGACGTGCATGCCGATGACCCGGAGTTCGGCTACCGGCTGATCAGCGACGAACTGGCCGACGCCGGCCACGAGGCGTCGGAGAACCGGGTGTGGCGGGTCTGCTCGCTGGCCGGGATCTTCTCGGTGCTGTCCCCGAAACGTCGGGGCGGCAAGCGTCCCGGCCCGGCGGTGCACGACGACCTGGTCGAACGCGACTTCACCGCCGACCGGGCCAACCAGCTGTGGCTGACCGACATCACCGAGCACCCCACCAGTGAGGGGAAGCTGTACATGTGCGCCGTGAAGGACGTCTACTCCGGGCGGATCGTCGGCTACAGCATCGACTCGCGGATGAAAGCGTCGCTGGCGGTGACCGCGCTACGCAACGCGATCGACCGCCGCGGCGGCCCCAGCGTGGTCGCCGGGTGCATCGTGCACAGCGACCGCGGGAGTCAATTCCGAGCCCGGAAGTACACCCGCGCCCTGGCCGACGCTGGGCTGGTCGGGTCCATGGGGCGGGTGGCATCCAGCGCTGACAACGCGGCCATGGAAAGCTGGTTCTCGCTGCTGCAGAAGAACGTCCTGGACCGACAACGGTGGGCCACCAGGACCCAGCTGCGCCTAGCAATAGTCACCTGGACCGAACGCACCTACCACCGCCGCCGCCGGCAACGCCGCCTCGGTCGCCTGACCCCCATCGAGTTTGAGACCATCTACCAGACCGCCCCAGCGGCCTGACACAACCACCCACCATGACTGTCAACCAGACCCTGGGCAGACCCAAACGTCCTCCCGCAGCAGGTCGACCCCAACCTCCCCGGCGCTGACGCGATCCGCGCCATCCACCAGTCAACCTGGAACATCGCCGACCAAGTCAACAAGCTCCGCAACCTCCAAGGCACCGGCCACGGCCGCACTCTCCCCACGGGAGTCTCCGAAGACCTCGCCATGCTCGTCGTCCGCGAGGCTGCCACGGTCGCCGACTACATGCTCGCCCGACTCGACCAAGAGAAGGGCTGACATGCCGGTCAAGGATTCCCTGGTCGATGGGCCCGAACGGGACAGTGCGAAGCCGCCGGTCCGGGGGGTAGAGATTCTATTCACGCTGAAGGCTGCGCCTTTCCCGTCCGCCAAGCCGGGCGAGACCGTGTGCGCTCTCCTCAGTCGGGCATGATGGTGTCCCCCCAGCCCATGACGTCGGCGACTTCCACGGAACAGACCGCTCGCCACGAACGGAGACCGTGTTGACCGACGACGCCACCGCCGTCAACCTCGGAGACGCCACGCCCAGGCGCCTGCTCGTGGACTGGGCCAACAAGCAGGACGCTTGGGTCCGGCAGTTGGTGGCCGAGACCATCCTGTCCCGGCAGGAACCCGGCGATGACATTCGCGATCAGGTCTACGCCACCTTCCTGGCCGAGAAGGGTTTGTCAGGACAGCCGCAGCCAGAGGTGCCCACGCTCGTACTCGACGAAGTCGAATCCACCCAGGACGACGCCCTCGAGCTGACCAGTCTGCAGCACGTCGAGCACGTCAACGCCCTCGCCGCCGACCAGAGCCTGGAGTTCGACGCGGACCTGACCGTCCTGTTCGGGCAGAACGGGTCGGGCAAGACGGGGTACGCCCGCATTCTGAAGCGGATCTCCGCGGTCCGCACACCCGAGGACATCCTCCCGAACGCGCACACCCCCGCAGCGGCCGGAGCGGTGCCTTCGGCGCAGATCACCTATCGGCTCTCCGGGAAGGAGCGCACGGTCCAGTGGAAGAATCAAGCCGGATTGGCGCCATTCACTCGGATCAGCGTGTTCGACGCCGCCGCGGTCTCCCTGCACGTCGACAGCGACCTCGGGTACGTCTACACCCCTGCCGAGCTCGCCCTTTTCTCCCACGTGGCCTCGGGCATCCGTGGCATACAGCAGCTGATCGGGGCTGAGGTCGCCGAGCTCAAGCCCGGTGCCAACTCACTGCTGGCCAGGTTCGCCCGCGGCACCACCATCTATCCCATGATCGAGACCCTCGGCGCCACCTCCGACTTGGCCGAACTGACCCGTCTGGCGGCTGTCGATGACGATGCCGAGGCTCAACGCGACCGACTCCAGGGTGAGGTCGAGGCGCTTCGCGCCAACACGCTCGACGCTCTACTGACAAACGCGCAGCAGAATCGGCGCGATCTGGCACGGCTCGCCAAGGTGCTGCGCGTAGTGAGCGAGTACGACACGTCGGCATACGCCGCCGCGTGCGATGCGTTGTCCGACGCGGGGCGACGCCGAGTGGAAGCTCGCGAACTCCTCTTCACCCAGGCCGAGCTGCCCGGGGCGGCTGATGAGGAGTGGCAGCGGTTCATCGTTGCCGCGGACACCTACCGCCAGCACCTGGGCGCCGAGCACTATCCCCAGGCCGGCGACACCTGCCTGTACTGCACCCAGGAACTTGGCGCCGTCGCCCTGGACCTGGTCGGGCGGTACCGCACCTTCCTCGACGAAACGGTGACCCAGCAGCTGGCCGCCGCCCAAGACGCCCTGCGTGCCGCGCGCCTACCGCTCGACCATGCAGATCTGGCGGCGGCCATGGAGTTCGCGACGGCGCAGGCAGACTTGGACGTGGCGCCCTCGTGGGCGTCGCAGACCGTGGCGGCGCTACAAGGCGCCCAGACGACCATGCAGGAGACGACCAGCGGGCAGGCACTGACACGCGAGACAACTCCCGCCGACGCTGCCGCGCTGCTGCCCGACCTCGATCAGCTGGCGGCGGAGGCGGAGGAGACCGCCGACAAGTTGGCCAAGGACAAGGCCAACGCCGCCACGTTGATGGCGTCCAAGCAGAAGGAACTGGCCGAACTCACCGCCCGAATCGAATTGGCGCGCAGCCTGCCGGCAGCCCGCGAGTACGTGCGCCGTGCCAGGCGCGCAGACCAGCTCGACAAACTGTCGAAGGTGATCTCCAACGGCGCCGCCAAGCAGCTGACCATCCAGTCCAAGCTCGCCAGTGAGGACTTGGTCAACAAGAACTTCGAGGGCCTGTTCGCCGACGAGTGTGCCCGGCTCAGAGCTCCCGGGGTCGCGCTGACCTTCCAGGGCCGATCCGGTCAGGCCCAGCGCAAGAAGGTTGTGGCCACGTACAAGCCGTCATCGGTGTTGTCCGAGGGCGAGCAGAAGGTCTTGGCGATCGCCGACTTCCTGGCCGAGAGCAGGATGCGCGAGACCAAGGCGCCCCTAGTCTTCGACGACCCGGTCACGAGCTTGGACTACCGACGCCTGGACGAGGTGGCCGCCCGGATCCAGCAGCTCGCTGAAGCCCACCAGGTGATCGTCTTGACACACAACATCATGTTCGCCTCCGCCCTTATTTCGGCACGCCAGAACAAGAAGCTGCGCGCCAAGATCTACGAGGTCCGCGACGGCGGAGCCACCAAGGGGGTCCTCGCCCCGGACGTCGAGCCGCGACTGGACACCGCGGCCGACCTGGCCAAGCGGATCAACACCAAACTGCAGGCCATCCCCGGCGCCGAGCCGGTCCTGCAGGACGCCCTGATCAAGGAGACCTACGACCTGATCCGCGCCTGGTGCGAGGCGTTCGTCGAGCAAGAACTGCTTCAGAACGTCACCCAGCGGTACCGCGCCAACGTCATGATGACCAGGCTCTCCAAGATCGACACGACGCGGCTCGACGCTGCCGTCGCCGTCATCGAGCCCCTGTTCGCCCGGGCCTGCGACAGAATGACCGGCCACTCACACGCAGCCGAATACATGAGCACCAAACCCACCTTGGAAGAGCTGAAGGAGGACTGGGAGAAGGCGAAGGCTGCCCGGGGGGCATACCTGGCATAGGCGAGATGGTGGCCTTTTTTGGCCTGAAACGGCCCCGGCACGTCCGGGTGACTCTGGCTTGTAGCGGCTTGTGGCCCCCGCCCTTGTCCCCGCCTCGCGCTAACGTGCCAATGTGACTTCGAGGGAGACTCTGTACCCGCCACGGGACGAGGGAGACGACAGCGTCATCGCACGCTGGGCCTTGACGGGTCTACCGGGACGCCTCGATGTTGCCGCCTACCTGACTGAGCCGCACGCGCCCCTCTACCGACTAATCGTCGACGTCTTGCTGGAACGGCAGCGGACCTCGCTCACCGGGGTCGGTCGAGACGAACTGGCGGACCTGTTGGCCCAGCGGGTCGGCGACCTCGGCGCTGACGCCGTCGACCTGCTTGCCGCCACAGACCTAGGCGCCCGGATGGCACAGCTCGACGCGTGGGATGTCGTCGACGTCTGGCAAGACCGCGCCGTTCGAGACGAGGACTTCCTCCGCAACCGGGACCGCTATCAGCTCACCGCCACCGCGGCCGCCTTGCACCGGGCCGTCGGCGCCTTGGGCGAGGAAGCCATGAGCTCCATTGCCGCAGTCCTCGCACCCGCAGTCCTCGCCCGCGAGCTCGCCCAATTCGCCGCGACTCTGAGCAGCGACACCGGGGCGGCTCTCCAGTCCTGGTCCGTGCTGCACAACACCACCGACGCGATGGCACGGGCCGCAGCGGTCTGGCAGTCAAGTCTCGCCGCCGCCCTCGCGGGTACGCCCACCGCCGAGAAGGTGGTGACCGCCAAGGAGACCCTCACCCGCTACGTGGAGATGTGGGGCGCCGGCATCGACACCCACTCCGGACGGATCGAACAGCACCTCGACGCCATCGCCGAGATCACCCCCGCCGCCTGGCGCCGCGCCGCCCTCGCCTCAACCGGCTCGGACGCCGACGAGACACGGGTTGCCGCCGAGGAGACCGACCTGCGCGCGACGCTTGCCCTCATCGCCAACTGGTTCACCGGGCATCACGCGCAGGCGCCGGCCCTGCGCTCCCAAATGGCCTCCGCCGTCGCCCCGATGATCCGGTCGCAGCGCACTGTCGCCGCCGTCGGCGGACATGTCTCACGGCGCCGAGAACTGCTTGGACTCGCGGCCCGCCTCGACGCCGCCCCTGACGACGACGCTGCCTGGGACATCTGGTGCACCGCCACCGGCCTGTTCTCCGCAGCCCACCACCAGGCCAGTTCCGCCGAACCCCACACCGGAACGCCGTCATTCTGGACCGCCCAACCCGCTCCCGTCGAAGCACGCCTGCGAACGTACGGGCCGCGCGCCCTCACCGGGCGAGCAGCCAACATGCCCGACCGCAGTGAAGCACGACGCCGCGGGCGCGCCAGCGCCGCCGCAGCAGCGGAAGCCGACGCCCGCCTCCGGCACGACCTGCTCGGACTGTCCGGCCAGGCACTCTCGGACATGCCCGCCCTCCCTACCGGCCACGGACTCGCCCTCATGGACATCCTCGGCGTCCTCGCCGGCCCACTGCGCCGCCGCACGTCACCCCTAACTGCCGAGACTCCCGACGGCGTCTGGCTCGTTCGCGCCCAACCACTCCCCGGCTACGCGGTGCTGCGCGTCGGCGACGGGCGACTGGTCCACCCCGACCTCCGTCTGCACCTCGACCTGGCCGGGGGACCCCCATGATCTCCACCCCCGCACAGGCACGCATCGGCTTCACGGAGCTGCTCGCCGCACCGCTGCTGACTGCGACACGGCACCCGTCTGCGTACAGCCACGTGGCGCGACACCGGTACGCCGTGACCGACCTCGCCGCGAAGTTCGGCTACCAGGTCCGAGTTGTCGGCGCCGCCATCCGGCTTGAGCGCATGCCACTGGCAGGAACCGTCGCTCACCCTCCGACCCCGCACGCTGCTCCCACGCGACGCGTCCTCGCTCTCGCCTGCCTGGTCGCCGCAGCGTGCGAGGACACCGACGGCGCGGTCACCCTTGCCAGCCTGTCCGCCAGCGTCACTGCCCTCTCCGCGGCCCCCGGCCTCACCGTAGCTCCCTACGACCCCGACAACCAGGCGCACCGACGCCAACTCGTCCACGCTGTAGCGCTTCTGGAGAGCCACGGCGTCCTCACGCTGCGGACCGGCGCCGACGCGATCGACACCTGGCGCGAGTCACGGACGGGCGCCGGCGCCGGCTACCAAGTCGACCGGGACGCCCTGCTGCTCATCGCAAACCCCGACGTGCTGGCCCGGTCGATAGCGGCGCCCGACCTCGGCGATCGCGACGCCAGCCGACAAGTCCGGCTCCAACGAATCCTGCTCGAGACACCCGCGCTGCTGTACGCCGACCTCGCCGACGTCGACCCCGATGACGCCGACCGCGCCCGAAGCACCCGCGGCCTCCTCAAGGGGCCCGTCACCCTCGCCACCGGCGGACACATCGAGGACCGCGCCGAAGGGATGGTCCTCATCGTCGGCGACGACGCCTCACCCAGCCCGCTGCGGCTCGACTTCCCGGCCGCGCGCGCCGACTCATGGGCTGCCCTTCTCGCCGTTGACGCCCTCGGACAGATCGGCACCCATGACACCGACGGGCGCGTGCACGTAACCGACGACCAGATCGAGCAGGCCCTGGACGAGCTGGTGGACGTTCGCGGCAAATACCTGTCCGTACCGCTGCGCGAATCGCGACCGGCGCTGCGCGCAGCCGTGGAGCGAAGCCTCGCCGCCGCCGGCCTGATGTGCCGCGCAGCGGACGGATGGATCATTGCCCCCGTCGCGGGCCGCTACCGCGCCCCCGAGATTCGCGTCACCGCGACCACAGAGGGGTTGGAGGCCAGCCCATGACCACCCCGCCCCGGTCTGTGATTGGTGACACGCCCGGCCCAATCGGCCCCACGTGGACCGACGCGAACCTGACCGCCTGGTGCGCTGCGGCCAGCGACGCCGACCTGCCCACCCCGACACGGTCGCGCTGGCAGCAGCTGCGTGCCGGAGTGGTGAACCTCTGGGAGTACGACGTCGCCGAGTATTGGTTCGCCGACGGTCGCGCCCAGCTTGCCGGCGGGAATCAGTCCGGCAAGTCGACACTGATGGCCCTGACGACGCTGATCCTGCTCACCGGCGACCTCGAGCGCCGCGCGCTTGACACCTTCGGCAAGGAGCACAAGGCGTTCCGCTACTACCTCGAGCCCTCCGGCGACGACGAGGACCGGCGCGACACAACGTCCAATACCAACCGCGGCTGGGCGTGGCTGGAGTTCGGCCGGATGTGCGCGACCGGACCCGAGTACTACACGCTCGCCCTGTACGCCGAGGCCAAACGCGGCACAAGCCACCTGTCCCGCGACTGGGTGATCGCGACCGGCCCGCGCGTCCGCGGCGGCCTCGACCTGCACGTCGGCCAGGCGGTCACACCAGCCAAGACACTCAAGGACATGCCCGGCGTCCGGACGTGGACCAACGGGAGCGTCTACTCATCAAAGGTGGCCAGCGAGCTCTTCGGCTTCTCCGATACTGAGCGTCTCGACACGCTCACCGCCATGCTGCGCGTCCTGCGACTGCCCCACCTCGGGCAGCAGCTCAACCCTGACTTCTTCACCCGGCAGATGCGTCAAGCACTGCCCGCCGTCGACTCCGTCGCCATCACTACCCTCGCCGACGGTTGGGACCAGCTCGACCGCCTCGCCGAAGACCGCGACGCCGCGGAAGCCGCGCTCAAGGCGCTACGCACATTCATAACCAGCGCGTTCAACCCTTGGGCCGACGCAGTGCTTCGATCGCGCGCCGACGCCCTTTCCGCGGCCGTCACCCGCTTCGACGACGTCACGCGCAAGGTCGGCGAAGCCGAGCGGGCCCGTGACGAGCACGCCAGGAACAGCGATGCTCTCACCGCGGAGATCGCCCGGCTCGAGAAGAGCAGGGCGGAGGCTGACATCGCCCGCGACACCCTGCTCGCGTCGAAAGCGGTCCAGGACGCGCAAGGCCTCGAAGCACAGATCGCCGCGCTCACCGCGGGCGTCGCGCGAACAGCCGCCGACGTGCGAGGTCGCAAGCTCGACGCAGACCGGGCCGGTGACGACGTGAACAAGGCTGAAGGGCTGCTCACCGTTGCGGGCGCTGAGCTCGAGGCCGCCACCGCAGCCCAGGCCAACTTGCTTGCCGGACTGCGGACGGCCCCCAAGCCTCTCGGCTTGCCCGACGACACAGCGGACTGGCTCACTCAAGGCGACCTCGACCGCGTCACCACGGCCGTCACCGAACGTCGGTCTGTGCTGCGCACCCTCGGCGACCTGCTCGGCAAGGCCGCCGCAGCAGACCGTGCGTTCGCCGCCGCCGACGCCGAGCACACTGCAGCCGCCCGGGACGTCGACGCGACCGGCGCCGCACTACGTGAGCAGCAGGACACCTGGACGAAGGTCAGCCAGACCCTCGCCGACGACGTCGAGCGGTGGGCGACCGAAGCCGCTGGCGCCCTGGCCGAGGCGACAGACCCTGACGGCGTCGCCCCGGCCGCACCCGCCCCGGCCGCGCGCGCCGGATGGGTGGCCCAAGCCATATCCGCAGCCGCCGCCGGCAACCGCTCCAGCACCCTGCCCGCCCTCATTGATCGTGAATGGCGCGACCCGGCCACCCTCAAGCTCACCGGCGTCACCGCCCGGCACAACGTGTCCGCGCAGACTGCCGACAAGGCCGCGGAGGCGGCGGAAGCGGAAGCTGATGTCATCGCCAAGCAGTCCGACGACGCACCGCCGCCTCCGGTCGGATGGACACGTCGAGCCAGACCAGGTGCCGGCCCGGATGGCGCACCGTTGTGGCGACTGCTCGACCCAGTCATCGAGGGTGAGGACCTCGACATTCTCGAGGCAGCGCTGGCGGCGTCCGGGGTTCTAGACACCTGGGTCAGCGTCGACGGCCGGTGGCTCGCTGCCCGCGATGGAGACGACGCCGTCGCGACGCTCGCAGAACCACCGGTCTCCCTCGCAAGCACAAGCACCCTCGAGGACGTTTGTACTGTCGCCGCCGACGCAGGTCCCGTCGCCCGCACGGTCGCCGCCATCGCTGCACAGATCGCCGTGGTCGACCCAGGCGCCCAACTGCCCATCGGCTACCCAATTTCGGTGAGCCTGGACGGCCGCTGGGCCAACGGGCACGCGCACGGACGAACCGGGCGCAGCAGTGACGGCGCTGCCCTGCTCGGCGCTGCTGCGCGTGAGGCCGCCCGCGCGCGCAAGATCAACGAGCTCCGGCATCAGGCTGCTAGGCACCGCGAAACGGCTGGGGCCGCGCGCACCCGCGCAAAGCACGCCGACGACCTGGCTGTCCTCGTCCGGGCCCAGGCCGGCGCTCGACCCGACGAGTCCGCGCTGTTGGCCGCCGCCAGTGACGTACGCGCTGCCGAAAGAGAGGAGCAGCGCGCACACCGGCGACTGGGCAAGGCGCAGTCCGCCCTCACCGACGCCGAGACTCATGCAGCGAACTCCAGCCATGCCGTAGTCACGCACGCCAACACCCATCGCCTGCCGACCGACCAGCCCGCAGCATCCGCCCTCGGCGAGCTTCTCGACACGTTCTCAATCGCGGTCACCCCGTACGCGTCCGCAGCAGCGAACGCATCCGGCCTGCGCCGAGAAGTCGGCACGCTCACGCGCGCGCACGCCGAGGCCCTCAAGAGGCTCCGCGACGCGCACGGCCGGGTGAATGCCGCCGAGACGGCGGACACCAATGCGAAGCTGGCGCTGAAGACCGCGACCGATGCTCTCAACTCGGACGTCCGCGCCCTGCTCAGCCAAGTGAATTCCGCACGCGAGGAATCCGAAAGCTGCCGGCACGACTACGAGGCGGCGCTGAAGAAGACCGGGGACCTCGCGAGCAAGCTGGCCAAGGCTCAAGCCGCTCTCGATACAGAAGCCCAGCTGCGCGCCACCGCCGAGGCTGAACGAGCCCGTGCGCTGGCCGCGTTCCTCGTCCCGGTTCGGGCTGGCCTCGCAACCGCGCGCGGCTTCGACGAACTTGCGGATGAGAACTTGACCCGGGGGCTGGAGCTTGCCCGAGCAGTCCGCTCCCGGCTAACGCCGCGGAACTGGCCCGACTCAGCCGACGCGCGTCTCATCGCTGAACGCAAAGCGTGGACCACCGTCACCACCAAAGTCGCAGAAACCCGGGCGCTGCTAGAGACCGCCGGAGGGCGCACGCTGACGGTCGTCGACGCCGCCGCAACAGAAGAGACGGGCACCGATGACCGTGAGCCGACCGGCGACGTGCTCCCGTTCGTGACAGTCACCGTCGACGCAGCGGGTGCAGCCCTCACCCCGTGGCAGGCGGCCGCACGCCTCGGCGAGCAGGTCATCGAACTGTCCGACTCTCACGACACGAAGCTCGCGGAAGTCCTCACCGAGCTGCTGTCCTCCACGTTCGTCAACCACCTGCGCAGTCGAGCGCTGTCGGTCGACGGTCTCCTGTCCACGATCAACACCATCCTTGGCGTGCATCCCACCGGTGCGAACGCCACCGTTCTGCGGCTTCGACATCAGGCACCACCGGACGGTGAGTCCGCCTACGCCTTCATCCGCACCCTGATTGGCGGGTTCCTCGACGATCCCGGCGTGAACGCGACGCTCCGCGACTTCCTGCACGGACAGGTCCGCCTTGCGCAGGAGCGCGGCAAGGCCGCCAACAGCGACTGGAAAGACGAGCTCGAGGAATTGCTTGACTACCGCCTCTGGTTCGACGTCGTCGCCGACTCCAAGGTCACAGGAGGCTCCTGGAGGCCACTCACGCGGGAGAAGCACGACGTCGACTCCGGTGGCGGCAAAGCCGTCACGCTGCTCCAGCCACTGCTCGCGACGCTCGTCGCCCTATACAACGAGGACCCGTGCGCCCCGCACCCGGTCTGGCTCGACGAAGCGTTCGCCGGAGTCGATGGCACGAACCGGGCGATGATGCTGGACCTGTTCACCGAGTTCGACCTCGACTTCCTCATGGCAGGTCCCGGAGCGATCGTCGCGTCCGCGTCGGTGCCGGCCGCCGCAATCTGGAACGTCAACCGTGCCCCGGCACCGCTGGCCGGCGTTGACCTTTCGCTCACCCTGTGGACCGGACGGGACCGCACCACACGCGTCATCCCGACCGACTTCGTCCGCCCGAACCGCAGACTGCAACCTTCAGTCGCCGCGGCCCAGGACACGCTCCTCCCGCTCGAGGCCGGGACCGACGGCCGGTGAGCACCTCCATGCCTGACCTGACGGGACTGCTGACCTGGGCGGCCCGGCCCGGAGCCGCGCGCGTCCTGACCGCCGCCCGCTCCAAGCTCGAGCACGGCCGGACCGGTAACGCAGTCGCCGTCCCTGTGGAGCTCGACGCAGCGGGGCGTGACGACGTCGCCGTCCTGCTCGGCGCGGTATGGGCACGAAGCGAGCGCGCCGTGACGCTCGGTGCGCTACGTCGAGCAACGCGCACGCACGCCAACGCCGACCTGGAGGACCTGATCGTCGCCGTCGGCGGCCCACTGCGCGACATCGCCGCTGAACGGACCGCCGCCGCGGCGGCTACCTCTGCCGCCAGAGATGCCGCGGTCGCCGCGCTCACCGCCGCTGGCGTCGCCGCCGACATCGCCGACGGCGTCGTACCCCGAGCCGTCCCCGTCGCGACCACGGCCGCGGTGGCCGACATTTGGCGCGCCCTGCCCGCCGCCGGCACGCGGACCGGTCTGGCAACACTCTCCGCGTTCGTGACGGGAGATGCGCACGCCCTCGACCGGAACATGCCCTTAGGACGGACGATGATCCGGCTGCTCGACCGCGTTCACCCCGCTGTCGCCCAAGGTGCCGGACCGACCACACGCTGGCGAGCTTTGTGGGGTCGCGTCGGCGTCGACTGCGACGCCGTCTCCGCGACCGTCCTCGTCCTCGGCGTCCAACTCGGCGGAGATGGCCCCGCCGCAGCGCAGTCTCGGGCGGCCCCTGGCGAACCACTCTGGCTGACCGCTCGGGCGCTAGCAGCAGAAGGCTGGACATGGCCGGACAACAGCCACGTACATGTGTGCGAAAACCCCTCCGTAGTCGAGGCAGCCGCGTCTCGCTTCGCCAGCCGATGCCCGCCCCTCGTTTGCACGTACGGGCAAATGTCCACGGCGGCGGCACTCCTGCTCGCCCCGCTCGCGGAAGGGCATCGGGTCACACTGTCCACGGATCGCGATCCCGGAGGCGCCGTTATCGCAGCTACTGTCCGACGCCTTGTCGGCCATGCTGCTGACTGGGCTGGTGACGCGCCAGGTCAGTACGAGGAGGAACGGGTTGAGGCGCTCCTGCAGGCGCTCGACCCGGGCTGAGCCCCGGACCGCCTTGGTCCGTCGTTCCGACTTGACTGTGACGTGAGAACTTGACTGTGACGGGAGAACCGCGAGGCGAGGGGGTGGTCACGGTAGGGCGACCCAGCCGGGCGACCCCACGGCGGTCGCTGCTCACCCGCCGCAGTCGCGGCCTCTGGCGTACGGCGACGCGCCACACTGGATCTTGCACGACTCGGCCAGAATGCGACGATCATGCAGAGTACGCCACTCACGATCGCGCAATCTTCGCTGCATCTCGACAGGTGTCGAGGTATGGCGATGATTGCACGACCGTGTGCGGGTACTTTGCACGCTCGACCCGATCCGACAGAGTCGTTGCCCAGGGCTCGCTGGACTCGGATGCGCTCCCAGGTGGCTACTTGCCGAGGTTCAGTCGTACCCACTCGCGGGACGCGGATACGTAGGCCCGCGCGTCTCGGGTGCCCACGTAGTCCATGCTCAGGCCCACTTGGACTGCCACAGCCAAGCGCACCCGAGCTTGTCGTCGTTGGTCGGGCAAGCCCTCCAGCCCCAGCAGTGCCGTCAAGTGCGGGGACCACAGCTGTACGAGGGCTTCGTACGTCGGGGTTGTGTCAGCGCACTTCCCGAGCCGATAGGTGGCCTCGCCAAGCAGCCCAACCATTCTCAGCTGTTCCTCGTCCGACAAGAGGCCAGCGAACACCGCGTCGATGTCTTCGCTCGTCATCTCGGTGATCGACCTGTCGGCCACGAAGTCGTCGATGACCGCTCGTTCCCGCTGGGACACGGCATCGACAACGGCGCCAATCAGCTCATTCTTCGTGCCGAAGTGGTAGCCCAGCATCCGGTGACTCGTGCCTATCGCCGCCGCGCAGCCCCTCATGCTGAAGTCCGTCAGGCCAACCTCAGCGGCATATCCGATCGCCCCACGCAGCATCTCGTCTCGGCTCAGCGCCATGCTCACCTCCCGTTGTGCCACGTGGCACAATACCCTTGTGCCACGTGGCACAACGAGGAGAGAGAGCATGAAGACCGTCTTGATCGCGGTAGGATCCCGCGGCGACGTGCTGCCACAGATCCACCTTGCCAATCACTTGACCCGCACCGGCCACGAGGCCGTGCTCGTGACAGTCGATGACCAACTGCCGTTGGCCACCGAACACGGTGTGGACGCCATCTCAGCGGCACCCGGCTTCTCCTTCGTGGGCAGTGGGCGAGACCTGGACGAGTCGCGACGTACCCGATTCGAGAACCCGCTGGGGACCCTGACCGAGCTACAGGCCATCATGCGCAACGTGGCCGGGCCGATGGGTGACCTCCTCGACGACCTCGTCGACGACGGCGACACCGTCCTGCACGGCGTCCTTGGCGCTGGAGCAGCCACGGCCTTAGGCGCAACGAGGCCATGCCGCATCGTTCAGGTCACCTTTGCCGCGACCATCCCCACGGCCTACGGGCCCTCATACATCTCAGCACCCTTCCCCTCACGCCAAAGCCGCGTCAATCTGCTTGCTTCGCGCATGGCGCACAGGTTCTTCGTGGGACTGGGCAGGCCACCCGGCGAGGTCATCGCTGGCAAACACGGCCAGCAGCTGACCGGCCGCGACATCCATCACGCCGTGATGCGCAACCCCACTCTCGTGGCGACGTCACCGCTGCTCGCGCCGCCCGCCCCTGACTGGGGAGAACTCGTCACGGTCACCGGCGCGTGGCAGCCGCCAGAGTGGCCCACTACGACAACGCAAGACGCCCCTGGTGCACTGCAGGAGTTCCTCGCCGCCGGGCCAGCACCCGTCTACATAGGCTTCGGAAGCGCCGTGGCCCGCGACCCCGTCGCGGACTTGAGCGTCTTTGCAAGGAGCGCGGCCCGAGCTGGCGTGCGACTGGTGATGCGCAGGAGCGACTGGTCGACAGGCGCCGCGCCACGCTTCGGGGACGACGTGCTCGTCATCGACACCGTTCCACATGACTGGCTGTTCCCGCAGATGGCGGCCATCGTGCACCACGGCGGGGCGGGCACCACCGTTGCGGCGCTGCGCGCCGGGGTGCCCAGCAGCATCGTCTGGCACAACGTCGACCAACCCGCCCACGCACGCCGCTGCGCGGCACTCGGAGTGGGGCCACGTGGATTCGCTAAATCCAAGCTGACCGACGATCGCCTCGCGCGACTGCTGATCGACCTGACGCAAGACCTCCATGGCTATCGAGAAGCGGCCCACGTCGCGAGCCAACAACTCAGCCTGGAAACGGGGCTCCGCACAGCGGCGGCCACCCTACGGCGCTGGGGCGCCCTCTGATGTCGAGATGCGTCGCACCTTTCACGGGACCGAGCGGGCTACTTTGCACGAACGGGGCTTACGGGCAAAGGTGTGTGCAAGGTATCGAGCCGGGCCGACCGAACTCGCGACGCGGCTCTCGGGGTGAGCTGGTCGAGCCACTGGTGGCGGGGAGCCGTCCCGCCAGGCCGTGCGCAGAACCTTCGCGGTGCTCTCGGCCCAGCCACCCAGCGTGACGGGTGGCCGGGGGCGCTGGCGCGCGCAGTGCGTCTCGAAGGCAACTCGCACAGGTGACCATTGCGGACTAAGGTCGACGCATGGGCCCGTACCTGCTCGTCATCGGCGAAGCCCAAGTCGCCAGCACGATCGCGATCCGTAGCGAGCCGCTCGTGATCGGGGATCGAACCTTCCGATTCATGTGCACTGGGAGTCGGGAAGGCCCGCTCGGCGCGCGAGGGAATCCCATTCGCTGAAACATGTCCAGCAGACCTACCGATCTATCCCGCGAGCCGTCCTATTTCTGCTCCTCCGGTGGGAGCGCCCTGGGGACCTACGATGGATTTGAGACATGGTCGGTCCACCTCGCCACAGTAGCGACTGACCCGCACTTGCAGGTGTCCGTGTCGCTTCACGAACGACTGCACCACGAGTTTCAGCACACCACGCCCTGGGGACTCCTAGGCCGATTTGCGCTTGATCTCGCGCTCCAGGGCAAGGATGCCGGGCGATTCGAACGACTCTTTCGCTTCTGTCGGAGCGCTTCGCGAAGCGTCCACGAGACGTACGCCACCACCCTCACTGCATTCAGCAGCATTGGTGAGACCTCACTGAGCACCGACTACGTGGCGTACTTCCAAATAGGGCGCAATTTGGGCGGCGACCTCCCGTGGGAAAAGGGACGCTTTCAGATCGACGCCGTCCTTCGCGCGTGCATGAGTCCATCGAATCTGAGCGAAAGCCAGTGCCGCCTCAAACAGCTGCGGATCAAGGATCTCGACGATCCCCAGGTTCGACCAGATCGGCGGCTGGCCCGAGTTTCTCAAGAAATTGTATCGCAACTCCCGAGCCCGGCTTCATTCGGACTCACAGAGTCGCCGTCCCCATCGGATCTTGACCCGTACTTCTCGGCCGTGGCACAGCACTTGACCAACTCGGGAATCCCAACGATGGATGCCAATCAGCTTCGCGCCTACACGGCTGAGCTCATAGCCGACGTTGTCGATCTGGCACCGTCTATGCGATCCAGGATCAGTATCGACGACACCCGAGAGTCGAGAGCGGACGACCTGGAGCAACACGCCCGCGAACGGCTGTATCTCCATGCCGACCCTCTCCCGGCTGAACTCGTGCCAGAGGCAGACCTGCCGAAGCGCGCCCTGGACTTCGCCAGACACCACCCTGCTCTTGGGATCCACTGTCTCGTGGCGTGGCTTCCCGCGAAGCAAATTGCTCGCCAGTTCGCTGGCCTCGGTGGCTGGTCAGCCGAGCGCGATAACGGCACTCCACAGCTTGCCCTCCTCGCGGCAGGGAAGGACTCAGGGGGGCAACCGTGCGCGCGCATATGCGTCATTGACGAGATGGACCCAGGGCCGTTCGTTCGCGCAATGAGGCAGAAGACGGTCGTCATCACAACAGCCTCGACCCTGGTGATGTCGCCCCCCGACACAGACCTCAACGATGTCGCGCCCCTCGTTGTACTGGTGGATGGGCCGATCCTTCCACGGCTCCTTGCGCAATACGCCAGCCGCCTAGGTCTGATGTGGGACGTCTACGAGATAACCGGCGACCGCCAGCTGTACGCGATTGTGGTTCGGTTGACCGTGTTGACGCAGTACCTCTGGATCACCATCACCGGAGAGGCCGGACGGTCGTACCTAAAGGCTTGGCTAGAGTCTCTGAACGCAGCCGAAGCACGCCGCCTTCCGACCGCGTTCTCAGAGTGGCGCGCACACCTAGATGTAGCCATACGGCATGTCGTTGAGTCTTGGTGGTTCCTCGGACAAGAAAGCGAGAGTCTGTTCGATGGCTTTGGAAAGTAGCAGGGAATCGTCCTGGTCGCTGCAACAGTTGGTTCCGGGGCCGCCCGACACCAACATGACCGTAACTGTCGACAGCCTCTTGGACATGCTCCGGCCGCTCGGCTCGTTCGCCGAGCCGCTGCGCGACCTAACAGCTCTCTTGGTTGCTGAAACTGGCGAGTCCCCATTCGAGGTGCGCTTCGGAAAGTGGTCGTGGGACGCGGCGGTCTCGACGCTCCAGAGCGCAATCGCTACGGCCGTCCTTCTCCCCGTGTGCCATACGACGGGGACCAATGACGTTCCGGTCGTTGTGCTTTCGGTGGTCCTGCCATTCTTGGTCAACGTGGAGCGGATCGAAGTCCGGGACTCGGACCTCTTCGTGCTAGCCCAGATCAAGGACGAGCTCTTCTTCCCGAACGATCTTGAGAAGGTCTACGACGCTCTTCCCCCTGACCTGCGGCACGAGATCTCCCTCTTGGAGTTTCGCGACCTCGTCCAGCGGCTACTGGGATCTGGCCACCTCACCAGGACCCGCCTCGGGCGATACAAGTTGACTCGACAGGCCTATAAGGACCTACTTTCGCGACTGACCTAGCCGCATCGCTTAGGAAGGCACACCGCCCGACCGTCTGCTAGATGGAACTTGCATGGGCTCGTGATGAACGTCGTGCATAACACGCCGTTTATGATTCATAGGTTCTGTCGAGATGCAGTGGAGTCTGCACGATCCTGTGTGGGGCATCTTGCAAGATGCGGGTTAGAAGGCGGGACTACGCAAACCCAAGGAGACAAACCTGGAGACCCCGGGGCACTTAAGAGTCCCCCAAGTCGCGCCCAGGAGGAAGACGCACGCTCGTTCCGTGGGGGTGAGCCGTTCCTCATCGACCTCTTGGCCGACGGTGAGATCGGTCGTGGCGACCGTGTACCAGCGCAGGGCACCGATTCCGGCGGCCTGCCAGCGTCGCCGCGCGTCATCGGGTGCGTCGGTGCCGGCGGCGAATGTCTGCACGACCACCTGGCCGCCCGACCTGAACCATGTCATGAGTCGCACGCGCATCACGCCCTCTTGCCCGCCTGGGTGTGGTAAGGCCGGCAGCCCGTGTGCGTACGCAATGAGACCGCGTGGGCAAGGCATCTCTTCGTCGACGACGAACGGCGGCATGGTTGCGGACGCCTCTAGGGCAAGGGTGGTCATCGGTCCGGTGACCCAGTAGAGCTCTCCGAGTTGGATCTTGGTCTGGACGTCGCGGCGCTCCTGGATGCCGGTCACGATCCGGCGCTCACGCTCTTCACGCTCGGTCCGCCGCGCATTACGTGCTCTTCGAGAGCGCGGACGGTGGCGGGGTCAAGGCCTGTTCGCCGCTCGGTGCTGTTCTGCTCAATTCGTTGCGTACATCGGGCAGGAAACTGGCCTGCCAGGGTGTCGACATACTGAGGAGGCTAGGCCCCCAGCCGGCGGCGTGACCGCCGGCGAATGGGGACGTCCACACCAATGCCGGCCATGGTCACCTTGACCGTCTGCACCTCAAGAGCACTCGTCTCGAAGAGGTCGGTGTCGACCAAGGGGCTAGTCAGCGTGGGTGCTTCCCCGCCGGAGACGACCGCGGTGAAGATCCAGGCACCTCCCCTCTTCAGCAGTCCGGGTCCAAGATGCACGCTGGACTTCGGAGGGCGCGCGCCGACGGCTGGTGCCCTGACCACAGTGCCTGAGGCGCGGGTGACGCCGTAGAACGCACCGTGGAACTGCACCTGGAGAGGTTGATCGCGATCGAAGTCCTTAGCGGCCACGTCTCGGGGTCCGACGTTCCGCAGCTCGATGGTCACTAAGTGAGGGGGCAGAGTCAAGCCGTGGTAGCAACATCGCTGGTCAGGAGGCGTTCGTAGGCTTCGCGTGGGGTGAGCCAGTTCAGGCACTTCATGGGCATCTCGTTGAGTTCTTCGGCGATGGCGTTCAGGTAGGGCTGGTGGTCGGTGATGTCGGTGCCCTTGGGCAGGTAGCGGCGGTTCCGCCGGTTGGTGTTCTCGTTGGTGCCTCGTTGCCAGGGTGAGTGGGGGTCGGCGAAGTACACGTGCAGGCTGGTGACTTTGCTCAGGTGGGCGTGGCGGGCCATCTCGCTGCCCTGGTCCCAGGTGAGGGACTTGCGAAAGAGCGCTGGAAGGACGGTGGTGTGCTCGATCAGCGCGTCAGCTAGTGCGGTGCTGTCCTTGCCCAAGGGCAGCCCAAGGATCGCGGTGAACCGGGTGGTCCGCTCCACCAGGGTGGCGGCGGCGGTCTTGCCGGCTCGGCCGATGATGAGGTCGCCTTCCCAATGCCCAGGCACCTTGCGGTCGGCGACGTCGGCGGGTCGGTCGTGGATCGAGCGCATCCCGATGATCGGTCCAGTCTTGCGCTCGCCCAACGGTTTACGTGGTTTGCGGCGGGTGCGTTTGGACTCCAGCATGATCCCGTGTCGGGCCAGCTCACCCTTGGGCGGGGCATAGACGTAGGCGTACACCGCTTCATGGCTCACCCGCTCACCATGCGCGCTCGGCGCCCCGCACGCCACCGGCAGACTCGGATCAGCGGCCTCCGCCGCCAACCGGCCCGCGATCGCCTTCGGGGACCGGCCCTGCCTCAGGTCGGCGACCACCCGCGCCGTCAACACGCTGCTGGCCGCGACCTTCCCCGGCTGCGGTCGTGCTCGACGCCGCGCCGCCTGGCAATCGGCATGGACCATCCGATACCCACGGGTCCGGGTCGCGTTGCGTCGGACCTCCCGCGAGACCACCGACTTGTCCCTATCGATGTGCCCGGCGATCTGAGTGATCGTCCAACCTGCCTTCAACCCCGTCGAGATCTCCACCCGGTCCGATGCCGTCAACATCCTGCGCGTCCCAGCCATGGCCCGACCCTCTCAGCCGCCACCGACAGGATCCATCAGACCCGCCGTTGCTTCGACGCTATGACCTCACCGGGTCAGGCACCGGGATATCGACGAACGTGACGGCGAGGGCGTCTGGTCGATCGCTCGGGAGAATGGGCACCACCTGAATGGAGATCGCGACGCGGGCCCGTCGTGTACCCCACCGGCGTGCTGCCCAGATCGCGGCCGGGATCGCCAAGACGGCCGCTCCGAGCGAGGCTATTGGCAACCAGTCCACGCCCTATTCTGGGATAGGAAGGTCCTGAAGCGGACGCAGCGCTGCTCTCGGCGTGGCGAACCAGCGACCGTTGAGCGAGTATCCCGAGCCCGTGGCGATCAGCACCGACATAACGATCACTTAGGGAAACGCCCGAAGGCATAACGTCGGCTAATTCTTAGAATCGAGGCCGTTCTCACAAGATTCAGTGCATCTCGACACACGCCCGTTCGTACAGGATCCACCCACCACCAGAGTGTGCGTGCTGTCGACGACTGAGAGGTGTCGAGTTGCAGGGAACTCTGCATGATTACACACGGTGGACTTCGCGCGAAACGGCGTACTCACGGCACCCACCACTGTTCTGGAGCGCAGCCGGGGTGGGGGCGCTGACTGTCATCACGTTCACCCTGACCCAGAACCATGGACAACCAAGCCGCGCCGACCTCTACCTCTTCGGCGCACTCCTGCTCTGCGCGGCGGGGTATGCCGAAGGAGGCCGCCTCGCCACCCATATCCCCGCCTGGCGCGTCATCGCCTGGGGCGTCCTCCTTGCCTCACCAATCAACCTCGCCGTCTCCGCCTGGGCTCTGAGCCACGAACCACTCCACTTCACCCCGAAGGCGATTGGCGGGATGCTCCACATCGCCTGCATCTCCCAGTTTCTCGGCTTCGTCGTCTGGTACCGCGGCATGGGCCTGATTGGTGTTGCCCGAGCAAGCCAGATTCAGCTCGCCCAACCCCTGCTCACCCTGGTATGGGCCGTTTTCCTCTTGGGCGACACACTCCCGGCCACTGCCCCCCTCACTGCCGCCGTCGTACTCGCATGCATCGTCGTCACACAGCGAACCAAGACATGAGACCGCTACATCGCGCCTCGGTCAGCGCCGTCATGCGCGCTCGCCGGCCCCGTGATCGACGTCGGCCGCGAGCGCTCGGACACCCACCTGCGCACCACGATCTTGCGGTTGCTGCACGAGCCCGCCGCGACGGTCTCCGAGCTCGCCCAGGCGACCGTATGCCGCGTGTCGGCACCGCGCACCGGCGACGTCGTGGACGGCTTCGCCGACGGCATCTACCCACCGACCAGCCGACGCCGTCGCACTGATCGGCCGGCCGATCGTCCACGAGGCGTCCCAAGGCGGCGTGCTCCTGCGTCCGGTCGGGAGTCCACCTGCTGCCGTCCGGCGAGAGTCAGCTCCAGCGGAAGCTCGAACGAAAACGGCACAGCCACTGCTCGCTATCGCCCTGTCGGTCCACCGGTGATCGCACGCTGCCCTTCGGATCCGGACTCGTGGCCGTCTCGGCATTCTGATACCAGGAACTACGCTGCGGACATGGCGGCGGCAGGCAACGAGACCCCGTGGGTCACCCGGCTCGTCGGGCGGGACCGGGCGGAGCAGCATCGCGCCGCGACCCCGCTCGAGCTGTTCTTCGACCTCACCTTCGTGGTGGCGATCGCGGCCGCGGCGGCGCAGCTGCACCACGGACTTGCCGAGGGGCACTGGACCAACCTCGGTGGCTACCTCGTGACCTTCTTCGGCATCTGGTGGGCGTGGATGAGTTACACATGGTTCGCGTCGGCATACGACACCAACGACGTGCTGTGGCGGGTGCTCACCCTGGTGCAGATGGCGGGGGTGCTCGTCCTCGCGGCGGGGGTGCCGCGGGCCTTCGGGTCCGGTGATTACGGGGTGCTCGTCCTCGGCTACGCCATCATGCGGATCCCGGTAGTCGTGCAGTGGCTGCGGGTGGCGCGTGACGACGCCGAGCGACGTCGCACGGCGCGCACGTATGCCGCGGGCATCCTTGCGCTGCAACTGCTCTGGGGGGCATGGGTGCTCCTCGGCGAGGTCGGTGGGCTCGTCGTCGTCATGGTGCTCATCGGCGGCGAGCTGCTCGTGCCCGTGCTGGCCGAGCGAGACACCGGCACCCCCTGGCACCCGGGTCACCTGGTGGAGCGCTACGGGCTGATGACGATCATCACCCTCGGCGAAGTGCTGCTGTCGACCACCGGCGCCATCTCGGCCTCCCTGGACAAGCACGACGTCACCGGGTCGCTCATGCTCACCGCGGCCGGCGGGCTGCTCATCGTTTTCTGCCTGTGGTGGTTCTACTTCAAGCACTCCTACGAGGAGCGGCTCGAGGAGGAGGATGCCGAGTCGCCGTGGCTCTGGGGCTATGGGCATTACGTGATCTACGCCGCGCTGGCCGCGGTCGGCGCCGGGCTGGGCGCGTGCATCGACGTTGTCGAGCACGTCGCGCACGTGAGCAGTCGCACTGCGGCGCTCACCCTCGGTGCGCCGATCGCGGCATACCTGCTCATGCTCGGTTTCCTGCACGGGGTCGACGCCTCGTCGTGGAAGACGTTGCGTCGGGCGATCGCCACGTCGGTGGCGGTCCTCGTGGTGTGCCTGCTCGGGCTCGAGGTGGGGCTCACCGTGCTGCTCGTGGGGCTGGTGCTCGTGGCCGCACTCACGGAATACCTCGTCCGCGACCGTGACGTGGTGGCCACCGCCGTCAACGAGCGCAAGGCTGCGGCCGGGCAGAGTGTCGAGAACATGCACGGGGCGGAGTGAGCCAGGGGCGGCCGACGCCCGCGATCACATGATGGTCGTCGCTGTCATGGACGTGGTGGAGGACCCAGCATGGTCGCCCGCATCTAGCCCAAAGGAGGTCTGGCAGGACGTTCTTTCGGCCGGTCCAGCTGGGGTCTGCGGGCTGATGAGTCCGCAGACGAAGTCGGCGATCGTGGTGGAGACCCACTCGACTCACCACGAAGGACTAATCCTGATGACCACGCAGACAGCAGCCGCCCCGACGACACGCATGGATCATCGGGTCCCTGTCCAGGTGAAGCTCGCCGCGGCCTGGGCCAGCTTCATGTGCCTCTACATCTATGT
>RRZU010677075.1_pt1 | contig 22722 bp, 27 predicted proteins | sample 2165561 | NCBI WGS metagenome assembly RRZU01 (sample SAMN10456909, study PRJNA506462) | wastewater metagenome | isolation source: wastewater sludge | place: USA: Moscow, Idaho | reverse complement strand
CCACTGCCGACCGCGCTGGGAATCGGCCGAATGCCAGGCGCTGCGGCCGCCGCAGCGTGAACCTGGGACTTGACCCCGGAAGTTGCCCCCCTGAGTCGCCTGCGGCGCCTTCCCCCAGGGGACAACGCCAGTGGCCGGGCCAAGCCCGTTCCGCGGCGTTCCCGCATGGCCTGCTCCGCGGCCTTCTGGTTTCTTTCTTTCGGCGAATGCTGCGGGTGACGTCAGTGCGCGTGTGATTCGTGCGCCCCGCCCTCCGGCGGATCGCTCAAGTCCACCGTCAGCGGCTCCACGCCGTCGGGCAGCATCTGGATGCTGGCGTGCAGGGCCGGCACCGCGTCGGCCAGTGCGCGCTCGACTTGCTGGCGCAGATCGTCGGCGCGGCCCAGCGTCCAGCCGGGCGGCAGGTGCATGTGCAGGTTGACGAAGCGGCGCTGGCCGGACTTGCGCGTCATCACGTGGTCGAAGCGCACCAGCGGCTGGCCGCCCTGGTGCAGCGTGAAGCGCGTCAGCACGGCATCGATTGCTGCCTGCTCCTGCCCATCGACCGCCACGTCCATCAGCCCGTGCACCGAGCGGCGCACCAGCTTCAAGCCTTCCCAGACGATGTTCAGCGCCACCGCGATGGCGAGCACCGGATCGAGCCAGAGCCAGCCGGTGACGCCCACCAGCACCAGGCCCAGCACCACGCCGGCCGAAGTCCAGACGTCGGTCAGCAGATGCCGGGCGTCGGCTTCCAGCGTGATCGAGCGGTGCATGCGCGAGGCGCGCAGCATCACCCAGGCCAGCAAGCCGTTGAGCGCAGACGACAGCACGGAAAGCCCCAGGCCCCAGCCCAGTTGCTCCAGGGGCTGCGGGTCGGCCAGGCGCGGCAGTGCCGACCAGATGATGGCCGCCGCCGCGCCGAAGATCAGGATGCCCTCGAAGCCGGCGGAAAAATACTCGGCCTTATCGTGGCCGAACGGGTGGTCGTCATCGGCCGGGCGCTCCGCCACCGTCACCATCCACAGGCCGAACAGCGCCGCGGCCAGATTCACCAGCGATTCCATCGCGTCCGACAGCAGGCCGACCGAGCCGGTGACCCACCAGGCGCCGGTCTTGAGCGCGATGGTGAGCAGGGCCACGACGACGGACACGGTCATCAGGCGGCGCGGGGTAAGCCAAGAATGCGAGGCGGAGCCGATCATGGCCGCTATTGTGCGCCGCGCGTGCCGTCTGCCGATTCAGGGTCAAATCGGACCCTGGCGCTTGCCCCACAAGCGCCAACAGCTATTTTTTTAATAGTAACTCATGCCATCCGAAGCGCTACCGGCTGTTGCAAGCGGGCGCCGATGCGCCCAAACTTGTCTCACGTCAATTCCGGCGGCCGGCGAAGTGCAATACCCTCAAGCGCACAAGGGAATGAAATGAGTGTTCTGGGCGTGGTCGTGCGGGTGTCCCCCGTGCATCGAGAAACGGTTTTGCAGCGGCTGGCCCGCACCCCCGGCGTGGACCTGGGTCCCGACCCGCAGGACGGCCGGCTGCTCGCTGTCATCGAGAGCACCGCCGACGACCCCGCCGCCGCCACCATGGCCGCCATTGCCGGCTGGCCAGAAGTACACAATCTCTCGCTGGTGTATGAACACAGCGACGCCGAGCCCGGCGACGCGCCTGCCGAGGCCGAGTTCGACTTTCGCGCCTGGCGCCAGAGCGTGGGCGATTTCGCCCGCGGCCAGACCAGCCGCGACGCCCGCCCATCCGACCTGCCCGCATCGACAAGCGCCGCCCAAGGCGCAGGAGAAGCCTGACCATGAAATCCGATCGCCGCGTCTTCCTCAAATCGCAAGCCATGACGGCCGCCGCAGCGGCTGCCGGCATCCCCATCGTGGCCGAGGCGCAAAAAGCCGCGCCCGCGGCGCCCGCCACCGGCGTGCGCTGGGACAAGGCGCCGTGCCGCTTCTGCGGCACCGGCTGCTCCGTGATGGTGGGCGTGCAGGAAGGCAAGGTCGTCGCCACGCAGGGCGACCCGGAAGCACCGGTGAATCGCGGCCTGAACTGCATCAAGGGCTACTTCCTGTCCAAGATCATGTACGGCAAGGACCGCCTGACCACGCCGCTGCTGCGCAAGAAAAACGGCGTGTACGACAAGAACGGCGAGTTCACCCCCGTGAGCTGGAACGAAGCCTTCGACATCATGGCGCTGAAGTGGAAGGAAGCCATGAAAGCCGCCGGCCCCAACGCCGTGGGCATGTTCGGCTCGGGGCAGTGGACGATCTGGGAAGGCTACGCCGCGAGCAAGCTGTTCAAGGCCGGTTTCCGCACCAATAACATCGACCCCAACGCGCGCCACTGCATGGCCAGTGCGGTGACGGGCTTCATGCGCACCTTCGGCATCGACGAGCCGATGGGCTGCTACGACGACATCGAGCAGGCCGACGCCTTCGTGCTGTGGGGCAGCAACATGGCCGAGATGCACCCCATCCTGTGGAGCCGCATCACCGACCGGCGCCTGTCGCAGCCGAGTTGCAAGGTGGCGGTGCTGTCGACGTTCGAGCACCGCAGCTTCGACCTGGCCGACATGCCCATGATCTTCACGCCGCAGACCGACCTGGCGATCATGAACTACATCGCCCACTACATCATCAGCAACAAGAAATACAACGCCGATTTCGTCAAGAAGCACGTCAACTTCAAGGCCGGCGAAACCGACATCGGCTACGGCCTGCGGCCCAACCACGCGCTGGAGAAAGACGCCAAGGCCAACGGCTACCCCGGCGCGGACGGCAAGCCCAAGACGAATCCGAACGACGCCAAGCCGATCACGTTCGAGGACTACGCCAAGTTTGTGAGCGAGTACACGGCAGAGAAAGTCAGCAAGCTCTCGGGCGTGCCGGTCAAGCAACTGGAAGACCTGGCCAAGCTGTATGCAGACCCGAAGGTCAAGGTCGTCAGCTTCTGGACCATGGGCTTCAACCAGCACACGCGCGGCACCTGGGCCAACAACATGATCTACAACATCCATCTGTTGATGGGCAAGATCAGCCAGCCCGGCAACGGCCCCTTCAGCCTGACGGGCCAGCCCAGCGCCTGCGGCACCGCGCGCGAAGTGGGCACCTTTGCCCATCGCCTGCCGGCAGATATGGTGGTGACCAACCCTGAGCACCGCAAGCACACCGAGGAAATCTGGCAACTGCCCGACGGCACGCTGCCCGACAAGATCGGCCTGCACGCCGTGGCACAAAGCCGTGCGCTGAAGGATGGCAAGCTGCTGTGCTACTGGACCAGCACCACCAACAACATGCAGGCCGGCCCCAACATCAACGACGAGATCTACCCCGGCTGGCGCAACCCCAAGACCTTCGTGGTGGTGAGCGATCCGTACCCCACCGTGAGCGCCATGGCCGCCGACCTGGTGCTGCCCACGGCCATGTGGGTCGAGAAAGAAGGCGCCTACGGCAACGCCGAGCGCCGCACGCAGTTCTGGCGCCAGCAAGTAGCCGCGCCCGGCCAGGCCAAGAGCGACCTGTGGCAGTACATCGAATTCTCCAAGCGCTTCAAGATGGAAGAGGTGTGGCCGCCCGAGCTGCTGGCCAAGAAGCCCGAATACAAGGGCAAGACGCTGTTTGACGTGCTCTACAAGAACGGCAAGGTCAACAAGTTCGCCGTGGGCGATTTGGCCAAGGTCAACGGCAAGTACGTGCCGAACTACGTCAACGACGAATCCAAGGAGCTCGGCTTTGACCTGCAAAAGGGCCTGCTCGAGGAATGCGCCGAATTCGGCCGCGGCCACGGTCACGATCTGGCACCCTTCGACGTCTACCACGAAGCGCGCGGCCTGCGCTGGCCGGTGGTCGACGGCAAGGAAACGCTGTGGCGCTTCCGCGAAGGCTACGACCCGTATGTGAAGAAGGGCGAGGACATCAAGTTCTACGGCCACAAGGACGGCAAGGCGGTGATCTTCGCCCTGCCCTACCAGCCCGCTGCCGAGTCGCCTGACAAAGACTATGACTTGTGGCTGTGCACTGGCCGTGTGCTGGAGCACTGGCACACCGGCAGCATGACGCGCCGCGTGGCCGAGCTGCACCGCGCCGTGCCCGAGGCGGTGTGTTTCATGCACCCCGACGACGCTGCAGCGCGCAAGCTGCAGCGTGGCATGCAGGTCAAGATCCAGTCGCGGCGCGGCGAGATCCTGGCGGCGGTGGAAACGCGCGGCCGCAACAAGGTGCCGCGCGGTCTGATCTTTGTGCCCTTCTTCGACGAAAGCCGCCTGATCAACAAGCTGACGCTGGACGCGACTTGCCCCATCTCGAAAGAGACCGACTTCAAGAAATGCGCCGCGCGCGTGGTCAAGGCTTAAATCTGCCTCCAGCGCTTGACTGACAAGCGCTGCCAGCTATTAAATTTGCAGTCTTCATGGCATCCGTCAACCGTCGCAACCTGCTGCAAGGCGCCGCCAGCGCCGGCACGGCCGCGCTCGTCGCGGGCGGGGCAGCGGTGTTGTCCAAACCCGCGCTGTCGCGGCCTGCCCAGGCCATCCGGCCGCCGGGCGCGCTGGCGGAGCGCGAGTTTCTCGCCGCGTGCGTGCGCTGCGGCCTCTGTGTGAGGGATTGCCCGCCGCAGAACCTGAAGCTGAGCACCTGGGGCAGCGGCCTGGCCGCCGACGTGGCCATCGGCACGCCCTACTTCGAGGCGCGGCAGATTCCGTGCGAGATGTGCGACCACATCCCCTGCGTCAAGGCCTGCCCCACCGGCGCGCTCGACCATGCGCTGACCGACATCAGCAAGGCCAAGATGGGCACGGCGGTGCTCATTGACCAGGAGAACTGCCTCAACTTCCTCGGCCTGCGTTGCGACGTGTGCTACCGCGTCTGCCCGGTGATCGACAAGGCGATCACGCTCGAAAAAATGAGCAACCCGCGCAGCGACCGCCACGCGATGCTGCTGCCCACAGTGCACGCCGAGCACTGCACCGGCTGCGGCAAGTGCGAGAAAAGCTGCGTGCTGGAAGAAGCCGCCATCAAGGTCGTGCCGACGAAGATCGCGCGCGGCGAGTTGGGCCACCATTACCGCAAGAACGTGGTGCAGCGCAGCGACGTCGGTCATGTCGGCGAAACGCGCGCAGGCGACAAGGTGGAAGCCACGCCCGGCCTGCCGACGTTCGACCAGCCGATCATCCAGCGCCTGCCCGATGTGCCGCACGAGGGCGATCTGAACCCGTTGCGGTCGGGCGCGGCGCCGTACAACCCGGCGCCCATCCTCGGCAGCAAGCCAAGGGGCGCGCCATGAATACTGCCACCCCGGTTTCAACACCAAGCAAGCCTCTTGCGCCCGTCCCGAAAGCGCAAGCAGCTACAAAAAACAAAGCAACCAGCCCGAGCGCCGAGGCCATCCGCGAAAAAGGCTGGTGGAAGGCGCACCAGTGGCTGGTGCTGCGGCGCCTGTCGCAGTTGTCGATCCTCGCGCTGTTCATGCTCGGCCCGCTGGCGGGCGTGTGGCTCGTCAAGGGCAACCTGTCGTCGAGCCTGACGCTGAACACGCTGCCGCTGACAGACCCGTTCCTGCTGGCACAAGTGATCGCCGCGCGCCACTGGCCTGAGACCGCCGCACTGCTGGGCGCAGCGATCGTGATCGTGTTCTACGCCCTCATCGGCGGCCGCGTGTTCTGCAGTTGGGTGTGCCCGGTCAACATGGTGACCGACGGCGCGTCGTGGCTGCGCCGGCGCTTCAACATCACCACCGGCCGCGCGCCCAAGCGCGAGCTGCGCTACTGGATTCTGGGCGCCGTGCTGGTCATGAGCGCCGCCACCGGCATGGTGGTGTGGGAGGCGGTGAATCCCGTCAGCCTGATGCACCGCGCGCTCATTTTCGGCGGCGTGGTGGCCTGGGGCGGCGTGGCGGCGGTCTTTTTGTTTGATCTGTTCGTCGCCCCGCGCGGCTGGTGCGGCCATGTATGTCCGATGGGCGCGGCGTACCACCTCATCGGCAGCAAGAGCCTGCTGCGCGTCAGCGCCCAGCACTCGTCCAAGTGCAACGACTGCGCCGACTGCTATGCCGTCTGCCCCGAGCCGCACATCATCCCCATCCCGCTCAAAGGCAAGGCCGGCGCGCTGCCGGTCATCCAGACTGCCGACTGCACCAACTGCGGCCGCTGCATCGACGTGTGCAGCAAAGATGTTTTCGTATTTACCCACCGATTCGACACCCGGAGAGATTGATGACCAAGTTCATCGCCCTGTTCAAGACACTGCTCGTCGCGGGCGCGCTGGCCACTGGCGGTGCCCAGGCCCAGACGGCGCCCTCGGCCGCCGCCAACGCCGCACCCAGCGGCCCTGCCGTGAAGCTGGACAGCCTGCGCGGCGGGGTGCCGATTCAAGACACCATCGCCATCGCGCCGGCGCGGCAAGAGCGTGACACCCGCCCCATCGACCGCGACTTCGTGCAGCAGCCGCCGCTGATCCCGCACACCATCAACGGCTACCAGATCACCAAGAACTTCAACAAGTGCATGGACTGCCATGCCTTCAACAAAGCCAAGGCGGCCGGTGCCACGCGCGTGAGCGTGACGCACTTCCGCACCCGCGAAGGGCAGGAGCTGGACAACATCAGCCCGCGCCGCTACTTCTGCACCCAGTGCCACGTGCCCCAGACGGATGCCCGCCCGCTGGTCGAAAATACCTTTACCCGTGCCCGTGGCCTGCGCTAGTCGATGAGCCCGAAAATCGGCGCTGGCGCTTGATACATAAGCGCGAGCAGCTATCAAAACCAGAGTGAATCGCCGGAAAACACCGCCATGGACGACCAGAAACCTTCGCCCGCACCCCTTGACCCTCCGCCGCGCCCTGGCCTGCTTACCCGCTTGCTGGCCATGGTGCGCACGCGCCGCTTCGCCATCCTGTCCTCCGCCTTCGTGGCCGGCATCCTGTTCTGGGGCGCCTTCAACACCGCCATGGAATGGACCAACCGCGAGGAGTTCTGCATCTCCTGCCACGAGATGCGCGACAACGTCTACGCCGAATACCGCAACACCATCCACTTTCAGAACCGCACCGGCGTGCGCGCCACCTGCCCCGACTGCCATGTGCCCAAGGAGTGGACGCACAAGATCATCCGCAAGATCCAGGCCAGCAACGAGGTGTGGCACCACCTGCTGGGCAGCATCGACACGCCCGAAAAATACAACGCCAAGCGCGCCCAACTGGCCGCCAACGAGTGGGCGCGCATGAAGCGCACCGACAGCCGCGAATGCCGCAACTGCCACCACTTCGACTTCATGGACTACAGCGAACAGAACCGCCGCGGCGCCGCCACGCACCAGGCCGCGTTTGCCGCCGGCCAGACCTGCATTGACTGCCACAAGGGCATCGCGCACACGCTGCCGCCGATCGAGCAGCACATCGGCGCGCCCAAGCCCAACCCGGCCGATCTGGGCAAGCCGGAAGTGCAGGCGCCGGTGAACTGAACGGCGCACCCATCGCGCGTCAAGGCCGTCCTCAAGCGACGGCCTTTTTCATGCGCTCACCACATCGACTTCGCCGCCCGCCCTAGCCACTCGGCGTCATACGTCGTGCTGTCGATGGCGCCCTGCGACGTGCGCTGCCGCGCGGGCTGCAATCCATGCCGTCCGGGCCCACCGTGGCGATGGCGACGAAGGGCGACAGCTCGATGTAGCGCTGGTATTCCGGGATCAGGCGATCCAGTTCCTTGGCTGTGGAGGCCAGCGTGGGCGCGGGTTGGTACAGCGCTTCGAGCGGCTCGGGGGTGGCGATGAAATTCATGGTCAAAACAGCCTCCAGCGCTTGATGTATAAGCGCGAACAGCTATGAAAAATGTAGTATTTGCCTTCACGGATGCGCACGATGGCCTCGTGACGCAGGGTGGGCGCAGGCACACGCCTGATCCACGTTGCGCTCACGCCAACACCCAATCATCACCGTCTGCGCACACGCGGCCCTCGTGCATCAAGTGCGCCAGATGCATCCCGATGCTGCGCCGTTCAGCACACGCGATCCACGGCAGCGCCACGCCGGGCGGATAGAGAATGCCGCGCGCCACCAGTTCGTCCAGCGTGTGCGGGCGCTCGCGCAGGTAGGCCAGCAGCTTGTCGTCGCGCTCGTCAATCTTGCCCGCGAACTGATTCAGCGCGTCGAGAAAGGCCGCGCGATCGGTCAGCACGCCCCGGTGGTGCGAGGTCACCCACACGCACGCGTCGATCTCACGCACCTTCTGCAACGACTGGCGGAACTGGCCCAAGTCAGACGTGGCATCGCCGTAATACGGCCCAAAGCCCGTCAGGTCGATGTCGCCGATGAAAGCCACGCCACCCGGCTCGACCACCAGCGCGCAATGCCCAGCCGTGTGGCCCGGCAGGTGGTGCGCGCGCACGCGCACGCCGCCGCCCAGATCCCACGTGGCGCCATCGGCATACGCAGTGGCGTCCGGGCGCGGCTGGTAATGAAAATCGCGCTCGATTATCGGCCGCAGCACGGCCAGCACCTCGGGCGGGTAGCCGTAGTGGCGACTCAAGCCGGACCACGATTGCGCGGCCGCCAGATCGGCCTCGTGCACCTGCACCCGCGCGCGCGGCAGCCGGTGCAGGCCGGCCATGTGGTCTTAATGCACGTGGCCCAGGATCACCGCGTCCACCTCGTCCAGCGCGGGGCCGATGCGGTTGGCGACCCGCGGCGTGTCGAACGCAACGCGCGTGTCGGCGCCCTGCACGATGACCTGGTTGCCATCGGGGTACTTGCCGGATTTTTCGCCCAGGTAGACGTGTACGGAGCCGAAGGTCAAGCAGTTCATCGCACTAGGGTTCCAGGCTGTCCGCCGACGTGAGCGTCCAGACCCGCTTCAGCGGCAGCATCGCCCGTACGTCGGCGTCCAGCTTGTCGTACACCGTGAGAAGCTCGTCGATCAAGTCATCGGCATCCCACAAACGGGCATGGAAGAACTGCTGCGCCTCTTCCCTGTTGATGCTGGTCTTAAAGCCGCCCCAACTCACCAGCAAACCATGCGTCGCGTTCACTTTCTTCATGACGCCGCCCAATGCGTCGAGCACCGCGCGTTCCACCGGAGACTGCTGCGATTTCACCTGCACGCAGATGCGAGGCTCGGCAAAGCCGAACGTCCCCGGCGCGGCCAGGATGTCGACGCCACCATCCGGCCCCGGCGGACTCAAATAGGTCTTGAAACCCTGTGCGCGCAAGATGGCCCCGACCAACTCGGCGAGGCCGTGGCCCTTGAACTTCGCAAGAATTCTGCGCGTGATCTGGTCGCGCGCTGTTTGTTCGATGTCCAACATCTCGTCGACCTCGTCGTCACCTGGTTTGACGACGCCCTTGGTCGACTTTTGCGCAAGCGCGGCTGCATCCGCCTTCCAACCTGCTGCTGCGATCGCGTTGACGCGCGTCTCGGCGTCGTTCTTCGCGATGCGGCACACGGTCATGAACGCACCGAACGAGTACAGCAAATCCTGAGCGAATGCGGTTCGCGGCACGTCGGTGTTGAGCCATCTCACCTTGATGCTGTGGCGGTAGACGGGCTCTGCCTTGGCGTCGAACGCGTACCCGCTCTGAACCTCGCAGAGGCATGCTTGCGTGGCAACACGATCCAGTCGCCTGGCTTGATTTCAAAGACGAACGGATAAATCTGGCTGGCCCAGTTGAGGCGGGTCTTCGGCTTCTCGTCGGGGTACAGCGTCGCAAGCAGTTGTTTGACGCCCTCGAAATCGCCTGATGCGCTCAGGTCAAGCTCCTCGGTGCCGCCCCAGGTCAGATAGCAACGACCATCCGAGAAAAAGCGCTGCTCATGTTCGCCGTACTTGCCCGCGCGGACCATCCATAAAGCCATCGTCACTCTCCGTCGCTCACAAGCTTCAATGTCGCATGCGTCATGCGCACCGCCCCCACCGGACACACCCCCACGCATTCGCCGCAGCCCGTGCAGGCTGCCCGATCGAGCTGCATCTGCGCGATGCCGCCCGGCGCGGGTTTGAAGCGAATGGCGCGCGCATCGCACGCATCGCCACAGCTGCGGCATTCCACCTGGCGCCTGGCCAGGCATTGGTCGCTGACCGCGATCTTCCAATCGGGCCAGGCCTGCTGGCGAGCGGCGCGGTTCAGCGCCTGCGGCTCGCACGCGGCCTCGCAGGCCGGCTCTCCGGCGCAGAAGTCGCAACCCTGGCGGAAGAACTCCATCGCCGGAAAGCCGCCGTCGCCCACCCGGATGACGTGGCGCGGGCATGCGTCGACACAGGCATGGCAGCGCACGCAGCGTGCGGTGAAGGCCTCCTCGTGCAGTGCCCAAGGCGGGCGCTGCACGGCGGGCGCATGCGGCGCGGTGACGTCGACGATGCGGCCGCGCAGCAGCGCGCGACGCCTCGGGTCAATCACCGGTTAGCTCCGTTTTCGATAGCTGGTGGCGCTTGTCTGTCAAGCGCTCGGGCGCTTTCTTTCTTGGATTCCGTTGACCCACTTCCGGCACGCGGATCGACCACCCTCTCGTCAGAAGGCGCTGAGCCACCGCCGCGCTGCCCGCGCGGATCGCGCCCTTCGGCCAGTTGCGCCAGCGCAGCCTCCAGCGCCTGTCGATCGGGGCTCCCTTCAGCGTAGACATCGCGCAACTGCGTCAGCACCTTCTGTGCGCTCGGCACGTCGCCGCGGTCCAGCGCAGCCAGGCCGCGCAGCATCAGCACGCCGGGGTGATCGGGTTCGAGGCTCATGGCGCGCGCCAGCAGTTCCTGGCTGCGGCGGTCGAAGCGCTGGCCTTGGCTGAGGATGCGCGCCTCGGTCCATTCGCTCATCGCCTCCACGTCGTCCCAGGCCAGCGCCCTGGCGTGCTCGAAGGCCTCCGCGGATTCGGCGTGGCGTTGCAGCACCTTGTAGCTGCGCGCAAGCATCAGCCAGCCCTGCGGGTTGTCGGGCTGGGTCTTCAGCCGCTCGGCCAGCTTTCCGACCATGGTTTCGGCCGGCTCGTCGGGCGTGGGCTGGCGCTCGCGCGGGTTCAGGCCGCGCGGGTTGCCGAGCGCGGCGTAGAGCGCCATCGCGATCAGCGGCACGGCCAGGGTGACGAACCACGTCGTGCGCAGGGCGCGGCGCGGCGCCTCGCCCGCGCCTTCGCCCCCGGCGGCCGAGTTGGAAGCCGCCCCGGCCAGCGACGCGGTGAACACCGCCACCAGGGCCATCGCGACCAGCACGAAGGGCCAGAGCCAGTCGGTGGTGAAGACCATCGTCACGGCGTTCATGCGTCGCCTCCCGGGTCGGGCGAGTCGTCCGCGCCATCTTGCGCCTGCCTCGGCCGCACCGCCTGCCACACCACGACCGCACCTGCCACCAAGAGCAGCAGCGGCCCCACCCACAACAGCAGCGTGCGGGCACTGACGGGCGGGTTGTAGTTGACGAAGTCGCCATAGCGCTGACGCAGAAAGTCGCGGATCTGCGCGTCGCTGTCGCCCTGTTCCATCTTCTGGCGGATCTCGCGCTTCAAGTCCAGCGCCAGCGGCGCGCGCGAATCGGCCAGCGATTCGTTCTGGCACACCAGGCAGCGTAGATCCTGGGTAAAGCGGTGCAACCGGTCGGCCAGCGCCGCATCGGTGGCGGCTCGAGAAACGCCGCTCGTCGCTATGAATAGTATAGCTGCCAGCGCACACCACAGGCGCACCACATGCCAAATATGCCTGAAGTTCATCGGCCCGCCTCCAGCAGCGGCACGATGCGCGTGCGGATCACCTCGTCGGTGAGCGCGCCCACGTGCTTGAAGCGGATCACGCCCTGCGCGTCGATGACGAAGGTCTCGGGCGCGCCATACACGCCCAGATCGATGCCCAGCGTGCCGTCGGTATCGACGAGCGAGGCGAAGAACGGATTGCCCTGCCGACCGAGCCAGCCGAGCGCATCGGCGCGCTTGTCCTTGTAATTCAGGCCCAGCAACTGATCGGCGTGGCCAGCAGCCTGCAACCGCGTCGCCAGCGTCATCAGCGCCGGGTGCTCCTGCAGGCAGGTGGCGCACCACGACGCCCACAGGTTGACTACGCGCGCCTTGCCGCGCCATTGCGCCGGGCCCATGGCGTGCTCTGGCTTTTCAAGCAACGGCAACGCGCGGTCGGGCCAGGGCTGGCCGATGATCACGCTGTCGAGCTGGCGCGGATCGCGAGTCATGCCCACGGCCAGCAGCACCAGCAGCGCGGCGACGGCGGCAAACGCGAGCCAAAGGCCCCAGCGGCGCGGTGGCACGGCGACGGTCATGACGCCACCTCGGCAGCGGTTGCAGCAGTACCCATGGTTTCTATGGTTCTGATAGCTGGTGGCGCTGGTCCGGCATGCGGTAGCGGCCTTTTTGACCGATAACGCCGTGCCGCCGCCGCCACGCCCGCACCCAGCGCCATCAGCACCACGCCGATCCAGACCCAGCGCATGAATGGCTTGTACTGCACGCGCACGCTCCAGGCGCCAAAGGGCGTGCCCTCCAGCGGCTCGCCCAGCGCCACATACAAATCGCGCGTCAGGCCCCAGCGGATCGCACTCTCGGTCATGGGCATGCTGCTGCCGACGTAGTTGCGCTTTTCGGCTTTCAGCGGCACCGGCGCATCGCCCGCGCAGGCCAGCGTGAAGTTGCCCGCCAGCGCCATGTAGTTGGGGCCGCGCGCGGGGTCGATGCGATCGAAGGTGAGCTGGCAGTTGGCGATTGGGTGCGTCTGCGACGCGGCGTCGGGCGCACTTGCCTTGCTGTTGCCGGGCACCAGCCGCACGTCGCGCTCCACCCCATAACCGCTGACCACCGCCACGCCCATGGCGAACACCGCGACGCCCAGATGCGCGATGACCATGCCCCATTGCGACGCCGTCAGGCCGCGCTTTCGCCATTGCCGCCATGCCCACAGTTTGGTGGCGCCGCCCACGCCAATCGCCAGTGCCAGCGTCAGCACCACCAGCGGCCTGATCTCATCGAACACCGCATGAAGCACCGCCGCACCGGCGCCGGCAGCTGCGATAAAGAGAGCGACCAGCCCCATCGCCCAACCGCGAAGGCTGCCCTCGACGCCCTGGCCCCAGCGCAGCCACGCGGCGGGCATCACCAGCGCCAGCAGCGCCATGAACACCGGCGCCAGCACGGCTTCGAAGTACGGCGGGCCCACGCTGATCTTGCCGAGACGCAAGGCGTCCATCGCCAGCGGGTACAGCGTGCCCAGCAGCACCGTGGAGCAGGCGACGATGAGCAGCAGGTTGTTGAGCAGCACCGCCGTCTCGCGCGAGGCCAGCGCCGTGGGCAGCGGCCCGCGCGCGTCCACCAGCCGATCGGCGTGCCGCGCGTACAGCGCCATCGCGCCCAGCAATAACGCGGCGATCAGCCCGAGCAAGAACACGCCGCGGCGCGGGTCGTTGGCAAAGGCGTGCACCGAGGTGATGACGCCCGAGCGCACCAGAAACAGCCCCAGCAGCGACAGCATGAAGGCGCCGATGGCCAGCACCGCCGTCCAGTGCGGCAGCGCGCGCCGCCCCTCGCGCACCGCCAGCGTGTGCGCCAGCGCGGCCAGCACCAGCCAGGGCATGAAGGAGGCGTTCTCCACCGGGTCCCAAAACCACCAGCCGCCCCAGCCCAGTTCGTAATACGCCCACCACGAGCCGAGCGCGATGCCCAGCGACAGCGCGGCCCAGGCCAGCAGCACGAAGGGGCGCATGGCCTTGATCCAGTCGCGCGGCGCGCCAGCGTAGGCCAGCACCGCCATCACCATCGCAAACGGCACCGCCGTGCCGACGTAGCCCAGGTACAAGAGCGGCGGGTGCAGCGCCAGGCCCGGGTCCTGCAGCAGCGGGTTCAGGCTCTGCCCTTCGTCGGCCGCCGGCAGCAGGCGAATGAAGGGGTTGGAGGTGAACAGGATGAACGCCAGCATGGCCAACGAGACCAGGGCGAGGAAGCCGAGCACGCGGGCGGAAAACTCCTGATTTATGCCAAAACGGCCTGCAGCGCTTTCTGGACGTGCGCGAGCAGCTTCACTATTTATAGCAATACCGCGCAAGGCGAAAGCCGCCAAGACCGACCATCCCGCCAGCACCAGCGCCCACAGCAATAGCGACCCTTCGTGCCCGCCCCAGATCGCCGACACCTTGTACAGCAGCGGCAAATCGCGGTGACCGTGCTGCACCACGTAGGTGACGGAGAAATCGTCCTGCACGAACGCCGCGCCGAGCAGCGCGAACGCGCCTGCGATGCCCGCGAACTGCCACGCCAGCGCCACGCGCGCCAGGCGCAGCTGCGCGCGCGGCGCGAGGCCCGCCCACGCTTGCACGGCAGAGGCCAGCAGGGCGAGGATCAGCAGGAGGTGGGCGAGTTCGGGGAGCATGTCAGTTGCTCAGTTCCGCAGGGCACTTGAAGTGCCAGCGAGGCCTTACTGGCCTGAATTTGTCGTAACTCAACCCAGGACTGAGGAGGACTTCTGCTTGCTTGAACATTCGGAATGAAGAGTTCAGCAGCATCGCGGTCGCATTTGGAATTGGGAATGCCAACACCTTGCCGCTTTGTAGTCGAACAGGATCAACAACCACAACATCGGCGGCTTCCAGCAATACCTCGCCATCAAAGACCCGCCCTCCGTCCCTTGTATCATTCACCGCGTCGAGCCGCCAGTCTTTCTCTAAACGCATATCACTGTTTGACTGGAAGTGGTTTATGGAGAATCTCAACGCCAGGCGCCACGTAGTTCTCGTCATGCTTGGCCAGCACCTCGCTGGCGATGAGTTGCCCATCGGCGCCCAGCCGCCCCTGCGCCACGGCGCCTTTGCCCTCCACAAACAAATCGGGCAGCACGCCGCGATAGACCACGGGCACGGTGTGGGCCATGTCGGTGAGGGCAAAGCGCACTTCCAAGTCCTTGCCGGCACCCGCGCTGCGCTGGATCGAGCCGGCCTGCACCAGCCCGCCGATGCGCACGCTGTCCTTGTCTTTCGCCTGGCCTTGCGCGACCTGGCTGGGTGTGAGGAAGAACACCAGGTTGTCGTTGAAGGCGCGCAGCACCAGCGCCGTGGCGATGCTGGCGGCGAGCAGCACGCTGATCAGCAGCAGCAGGCGCTTGCGGCGGGGGGTCCAGGGGGTGCTTTTGGGGGCGACCGTGGTGTTCATGGCGCTTTGCCCTCACCCCGGCCCTCTCCCGCAGGCGGGAGAGGGAGTAAGTCCGGCAACGCGGTATTGCTCCCTCGCCCCTCTGGGGAGAGGCTTGGCCTGCCCTGAGCTTGACGAAGGGGGGTGAGGGGCGACACCCCTGCCACGGTCAACGCACGCAAACGCCGCGCCTGCCGCGCCTGCCCCCACCATTCCCACGCCAGCGCCAGCGCGGACACGCCGAACGCGGGCCACACATACACGCCGTGCTTGCCCATCTGCAGAAACGCAGAGAAGTCAGTGAACCAAGGCGTCAACGCATTCATGGTCTTATAGGCCTCCAGCGCTTGCTGGTTGAGCGCGAGCAGCTATTGAATGAGGAGCGTTTGGCGTATCGCCCTGCAGGCTGTGCAGCCAGCGCGTATGCGCCTCTCGTTCCTCGACCAGCAACTGCACGCGCTTGAACGACACTGCAAACGTCCACGCCCAGGCCGCGCCGGTCATCAGCAGCAACCCGGCCAGCGTGGCGCCGGGCATCGTCGCACCCGATGCGGTGATGCTGGCACCCTGGTGCAGCGTGTTCCACCAGTGGACGGAAAAATAAATCAGCGGCAGATTCAGCGCCCCCAGCAGCCCCAGCACGGCGCAGGGGCGGTCGGCGCTGGCGCGGCCTTCATGCGCGCGCAGAAGCGCCAGATAGCCTAAATACAAAAACAGCAGCAGCAGCGACGTGGTCAGCCGCGCATCCCACACCCACCAGGCGCCCCACATCGGCTTGCCCCACAGCGCGCCGGTGACCAGCGACAGCAGCGCAAACACCGCCCCCGTGGGCGCCAGCGCGTGCGCCATCAGGTGCGAGGCGCGCGTGCGCCAGACCAAGCCGATGAAGCTCCAGAACGCGATCACAGCGTAAATCCACATCGACATCCATGCGGCGGGCACGTGCACATACAGGATGCGGTAGCCCTCGCCCTGCACCGCATCCGCCGGTGTGGCGACGAGCGCCAGCCACAGGCCGGGCAGCAGCATCGCCAGCGCCAACCACAGGCAAGGCCGCACCCAGCGCCCTGCCAGCGCGTGCAGGCGCTTAGGCGGAGCGAAGTGGAACAGGGTCGGCTCCAGGCTCATGCGCCGACTCTATCGCCAGACGGCGACGGCGCCCTTGATCCCGGTCGGTTTTTTGACGCGGGTCAAGCCATCACCGCCCCAGCGGCAGATACAAACGCAGCGGCTCGTCAACGCAGGCGTTGAACCCATGGTGCGCATAGAACGCCTTCGCCTGCGCGTGCTTGGCATCGACGATCAATGCGTACGCCGCCACCGACTGGCGCGCCTGCAGGCAGCGGCTGACGGCCAGACCCAGCAGGGTGCGGCCCAGGCCTTGGCCCCGCCGATCCGCCGCCACCGCCAGCCGCCCCATGCGAAAACACGGCACCGGGTAACGCGGCAGGCGATTCGCATCCTGCGGCGCGAGCCTACCCACGTGCAATTCCGCCGCGCCCAAGGTGTAGTAGCCCAACACATCCTGCGGTGCGCTGCTGTCCACCAGCACGTGCACCACGGTCACGCCCTTGCTGGACTGTTGCGCGGCGTAGCGGCGCAGGTATTCGTCCAGCGCCGGCTCGCCGCTGCGGAAGGCGTCGCGCCGGTGCCGGGCGGGGTCCAGCCGGTGCTCTTCAAGCACGCTTGACGGCGTCGGCAGCCTGAAGGGCGCGTTGCAGCGCGGCATTGGGCTGCCAAGGCTGATTCAGCGCGGCGGCGAAGGCGTCGAAATCGTGCGCGCTCATCTCGATCCGCGTCTCACGGTCGATGAGTTGTTGCGCCTTTTCCTTGGCTGCCGCGCGCACGAACGCGGCCATCGTGGTGCCCATGAGCGCGGCGCCGCGCGCCACAATGTCCTTGTCGGCGGTGTCCAGGGTCAAATCGAGGCGGGCGATGGCTGCGGTCATGGTCGGCTCCTATTTACGGTATTTTACCGTAAATCTCAAGATTCCACCGCCGCCCGAAGCCCCACCGCCGCCAGCAGCGGGCACGCCACCAGCGCCACCGCCAGCATCGCGCCGAGCAGGGCCAGTTCGGCCCCCACCGCCTGCCCGCGCACCGCATGGTGCACCGCCATGGCGCCGAAGATGATCGCCGGCGCCACCAGCGGCAGCACGATCAGCATCACCAACAGCGCCGCGCCGCGCAAGCCGCCGGCCAGCGCGGCAGCCACGCCGGTGATCAGCACCAGCACCGCCGTGCCCAGCGCCAATGACGCCATCAGCACCGCCAGCGGCCACGCACCCAGGCCGAATTGCAGCGCCACCAGCGGCGCCACGGCCAGCACGGGCAGCGCGGCCAGCAGCCATTGCGCCGCCAGCCGCGCGGCGACCAGCAGCGCCAGTGGCGTGCCGGTGGCCGCGCACGTGAGCACCCACTGATCGACCCAGCCGCTGCGCAAATCGTCCTGAAACATGCGGCCTGACGCCAGCAGCACCGCCAGCAGCGCCGCCACCCACAGCACGCCGGGCGCCAGTAGCCGCAGCGTGTCGGGATCGGGTTCGAGCGAGAGCGGGAACAGGCTGCTGACGACGACGAAGAACAGCGCGTGCCACGCCGCGTCGGCCGGCTGGCGCAGGCTTTGAGCCCATTCGCGCAGGAAGATGGCGCGCAGCAGGGGCCAGATCACGAAAACTCCTGATTTGATAGCTGCTCGCGCTTGCCAGACGTGCGCAAAGGCATTTTTTGGCTTAAAGATAAGCCGTCAGGCAGCGGCTGGTGGCTGGTCAGCACGATGGCGCCGCCGGCGGCGACATGGTGCGCCGCCAGCGCGGCCAGCGCGTCGCAAGCGCCGGTGTCGAGCGCGTCGAACGGCTCGTCCAGCAGCCACAGCGCACGCGGCGCCAGTGCCAGCGGGCTGAGCGCCAGCTTGCGCCGCTGACCGGCCGATAACAGCCGCACCGGGCGCCCGAGCGGCACGCCTTGCCCGGCCAAGTGCGCCAACAGGCGGTCTTCACCCAAACGCGGCGCTGCGGCCACGTCCAGCAGCAGGCGCAGATTCAGCGCTGCATCCAGGTCTTCGGCCAGTGCGCTGGCATGGCCGATCCACCACAGGTCGCGGCACAGCGTGGTGTGTTGCGCCACGGCCGGCGCGCGCAGGCCGGCCAGCGTGCGCAGCAGCGTGGTCTTGCCGCAGCCATTTGGGCCTTGCACGTGGATCACGTCGCCGGGGCGCACGGTCAGGTCGAGCGGGCCCCACAGCAGCAGCCCGCCACGCTCGCCGGCCCAGCCGCGGACATCGATCAGCGCCGCGGCGGTGCCCATTCGGGATTCAGGCGAGGGTCACGCGCGCAAACTTGCGCTTGCCGACTTGCACGACGTAAGTGCCTGCTGGCAGCTTCAGCCCCTTGTCGCTGATCACGCTGGAATCGACGCGCACGCCGCCGCCGTCGATCAGGCGGTTGCCTTCGGACGTCGAAGGCGCCAGGCCCGATTGCTTGAGCAGCGCGGCAATGCCCAGCGGCGCGCCGTTCAGCGCCACGTCGGGGATGTCGTCCGGCACGCCGCCCTTGCTGCGGTTGATGAAGTCCTGCTCGGCGCTCTCGGCCGCTGCCGCTGAGTGAAAGCGCGCCGTGATTTCCTTGGCCAGCATGACCTTGGCATCCTTCGGGTTGCGGCCGGCCGCGATTTCGGCGCGCAGCGCGTCGATCTCGGCCATCGACTTGAACGACAGCAGCGTGTACCAGCGCCACATCAGTTCGTCTGAGATCGACAGCACCTTGGCGTACATGGTGGCCGCGTCTTCTGTGATGCCGATGTAGTTGTTCTTGGATTTCGACATCTTCTCGACGCCATCCAGCCCCTCCAGCAGCGGCATAGTGAGTATGCACTGCGCTTCTTGCCCATACTCAGTCTGCAGATGCCGGCCCATCAGCAGGTTGAACTTCTGGTCGGTGCCGCCCAGCTCGATGTCGGACTTGAGGGCCACCGAGTCGTAACCCTGCATCAGCGGGTACAGGAATTCATGCACGCTGATCGGCGTGCCGGCCTTGAAGCGGTCGTGAAAGTCGTTGCGCTCCATCATGCGCGCCACGGTGTACTTGGCGGCCAGCTGGATCATGCCGCGCGCGCCCAGGGCGTCGCTCCACTCGCTGTTGTAGCGCAGCTCTGTTTTACCCGGGTCTAACACCTTGAACGCCTGGGTCTTGTAGGTTTCGGCGTTGATCTGGATCTGCTCGGCGGTCAGCGGCGGCCGGGTCGAGTTGCGCCCGGACGGATCGCCAATCAGCGTGGTGAAGTCGCCGATCAAAAAGATCACCGTGTGCCCCAGGTCCTGCAGCTGGCGCATCTTGTTCAGCACCACCGTGTGGCCGATGTGGATGTCGGGCGCCGTCGGGTCGAGCCCCAGCTTGATGCGCAGCGGCACGCCGGTCGCCTCTGAGCGGGCCAGTTTGGTCAGCCAGTCGTCCTGCGGCAGCAATTCGTCGCAGCCGCGCAGCGAAATCGCCATGGCCTCGCGAACGCGGTCGGTGATGGGCGGATTTGTCAGCAACTTGTCAGACATCGTATACATTGGGTTGTAGGCGCATGCCTACGCCGTTATACTTGTAGGCTAAGGCCCGATTCTAGAGGCCGCGCCCCGGCACCACGCTTGGACCAAGGGCGCTTCGCTTGGCTGTCCGCACCGCGCGCGTTGGTTGTACAAAGTTTTTTCGCGCGCCGTCAGCCCGACTGCAACGAATTTCCGGAAACCCCGTCGCGTGAAGCAAGAACTGATTTCCACCGGCCTCGCGTTCGCTGACTTTGTCCATCGCCATCCCAAGCGCATCTCTGCCGCCATCGCCATTCTGCTGATGGGTGGCGCGGGCGGCGCTTTTGGCGTCGCCTCGTTGGCGCCCACCGCGCCGACCGAGCCGCTGCGCCTGGTGTCTGAAACCGTGGCGCCCAGCGCATTGACGCAGCAGGCCGAAGCACTCGACGTGCACTCATTCACCCTCTACCGCAGCGAGCAAACGCGCGCCAGCGACACGCCCGAAGCGCTTCTCAAGCGCCTGGGCCTGGCCGACCCGGCCGCCGCCGCCTTCCTGCGCAAGAACGAGACCACGCGCCAGGCGCTGTTCGGCAAGGCCGTGGCCGGCCGCACCGTGACGGCCGAGGCCACCGACCGGCTCGAATTGCAAACCCTGCGCACGCGCTGGGTCGAAAGCGCGGACGACGACAGCTTCAAGCGCCTGGTGGTCGAAAAGAGCGGCGATTCGTTCAGCGTGCGCATCGAAACCGCGCCGCTTGTCGCCAACGAACGCCTGGCCGGCGCCACCATTCGCGGCACGCTGTACGCCGCCACCGACGAGGCCGGCCTGCCCGACAGCGTGACCAAGCAGCTGACCGAAATCTTCGAATCCAACGTCGATTTTCACCGCGGCCTGCGCCGCGGCGACCGTTTCTCGATCGTCTACGAAACGCTGGAAGCCGATGGCGAGCCGCTGCGCGCCGGCAAGATCCTGAGCGCCGAAGTGGTCAACCGCGGCAAGACGCACCAGGCCATCTGGTTCAAGGAAGCCGGCGCCAGCAAGGGTACCTATTACTCTTTCGACGGCCAGAGCCTGCGCAAGGCCTACCTGCTGTCGCCGATGGAAGTCTCGCGCATCACCAGCGGCTTTGGCATGCGCAACCACCCGGTCTACGGCTACAGCCGCGAACACGCCGGCACCGACTACGCCGCGCCCACCGGCACGCCGGTGCGCTCGATCGGCGATGGCTCGGTCAGCTTTGCCGGCGTGCAAAACGGCTACGGCAACGTCATCCAGATCAAGCACCGCAACGGCAAAGATTCGACGCTGTACGCGCACCTGTCGCGCATCGACGTCAAGGTCGGCGACAACGTGATGCAGGGCGAAAACATTGGCGCCGTGGGTTCCACCGGCGTGTCCACCGGGCCGCACCTTCACTTCGAATTCCGCATCAACAACGAGCCGCAAGACCCGGCCGAGGTGCTGGCCGAGCAGCGCGAATACGTGCCCGTCTCGCCCGGCGGCAAGGCCGCCTTCGCCAAGCTGGCCAGCGGCATGAAGACCCAGCTGGCCGCCGCCAGCGAGATCACGCGCGGCAGCTTTGAGTGAGTCGGCTTAGCCGGCGATTACTCCTGAATTTATAGCTGCTCGCGCTTTCTGGACAAGCGCCAGCGGCCAATTGGATTAAGATTCCACCCAAACAAAAGGGCGCCGCAAGGCGCCCTTTGTCGTGGTGAGCTGACGACGCTTATTCCGGCACCGAGAACGATGAGCCGCAGCCGCACGTGCTCTGCGCGTTCGGGTTCTTGATCACGAACTGCGCGCCTTGCAGGTCTTCCTTGTAGTCGATCTCGGCGCCCACCAGATACTGATAGCTCATGGCATCGATCAGCAGCGAGACGCCGTTCTTGGTCATCGTCGTGTCGTCGTCGTTGGCGATTTCGTCGAAGGTGAAACCGTACTGAAAGCCCGAGCAGCCGCCGCCCTGCACGAACACGCGCAGCTTCAGGTCGGGGTTGCCTTCTTCGGCGATCAAATCGGACACCTTGGCGGCGGCTGAGTCGGTGAACACGATGGGATCGGGCATCGCGGTCGGGGTGGTGATGTCTTGCGCAACGGCGCTCATGGCGTAACTCCTGCAGTCGGCGCCTGCGTCTGCAGGGCCTTTTAAATAGTATATCGAATTACTCGGGATTTCGCTGGCGCAACGGGCCGCGCCACCCTGAGGTCAAGGGCGATCGAAATCCAGCGTCGGCTCGGTCGGCTCCGCCGGCGGCGGGCTGCGTGCATCGGTTGGCTCCTGCGCCTGGCTTTCGCGCGCGGCCGCCGGCGGCGGCGTCAGCTGCGGCTGCAGCTGGCCGGCGATGACGGCGCCCTGCTGCATTTCCAGCGTCTTGTAGCGCACGTCGCCCTGCACGCGCGCCTTCGACTGCAATTCGAGCAGCTCGCGCGCCAGCACCGGGCCGACGACCGTGCCGCCAATCACCACATGGTCGGCGCTGATGGCGCCCTGCACGCTGCCGCCCTCGCCGATCACCAGCACGCTGGGCTGGCCGCCCTCGGCCGTCACATCGCCCAGCACTTCGCCGTCAATCTGCAGGCCGTCTGAAAACGTGCACGGGCCCTGCACCCGCATGCCGGCGCCGATGACGCTGCGCGTGGCCGGCTGTCTCTTGATGCCCAACATGGCTCGTTCTCCTGCTTTTTTCCGCAATGCCCGCTTTTACCACGCGGCCATAAAAAAACCGTGCCGCCCAAAGGCTGACACGGTTCTTTGCAACCCCATTCCCATTCGGGGCATGCGTGTCTGGGGTTCCCCCAGACAGTGCATGCGCCCCTTGAGGTGAAGGCGCGCCAGCGCCTCGGCTTGGGCTGTGTTATCGCTTGCTGAATTGCTTGCGACGACGTGCGGAGTGCAAACCAACCTTTTTACGCTCGACCTCGCGAGCGTCGCGCGTCACATAACCGGCGGCCGACAGTTGCGGCTTGAGGTCGGCGTCGTAGTCGATCAGCGCACGGGTGATGCCGTGGCGCACCGCGCCGGCCTGGCGGGATTCGCCGCCGCCATGCACGTGGCCCCGCACGTCGAAGGGTTCGACCTTGTCGGTCAGCACCAGCGGCTGCCTGCAGAGCATGATCGAGGTCTGGCGGCCGAAGACTTCTG
>RRZU012326003.1_pt1 | contig 22731 bp, 28 predicted proteins | sample 2165561 | NCBI WGS metagenome assembly RRZU01 (sample SAMN10456909, study PRJNA506462) | wastewater metagenome | isolation source: wastewater sludge | place: USA: Moscow, Idaho | reverse complement strand
TATCTGATCTGCTGGAGATCGCTCACAAGGCAATTCTATTGATTCGATCTTACATACCGCAGCAAGAGAACCGCTTTGATGGTAAAGCATGTAGCATTGACCGTTGAGTGGATAACACATCACTAACTGGATGTGATTGTTGCCGGTGATCAGCGCTATTTCCTCTGCCGTTTCCATGCCAAATAAATTATCCGACACCGACATCATGTTTCGATGTATGTCTCGCACGGGGAGAAAATCTGTCACCAGCGAGACATTCAATATTCCAAATTCATTTGTGAAATTGATCGATTCACTCATGATCACACCACCTGACTGTAAATTCAGAAAACTTATTGGGAAAGTAAAGAAAACTCAAATTGACTGACTGCACGGACAGTCTCAATGTATTTATTCAGCCAATCAGGTTTATTAGATTTAAGATCATGAATCACTGGGCCGTAGTTATCTTCTTTACTTAAAATCTCAGTACAAGCATTGGAAAACGTCTCGGCGCAATCATGATGGTTATTTGCGGTATTAATTTTTAAGTCTGAAAACTCAGAGTCAAAAAGGTCAAATGTGACCGCAAAAACATCCTCTTCATCAAAAACATTCGCACTAAAACCACTAAATTGTAAATGATTACTTAAGTCAGCATATTCATTGCTAACGGGTAATATCGAATCAAATTCAGATGTCAGCGCATCAAGTGCCGCGCAAATAGAAGGTAATGAGGAAATGCTCTTTGCATGAACAAATTTTGAAATCAAATTCAGGGAGCTGCGTAGACTCGATAGCAATGTTGTCCCTGCAAGAGGGGCATAATACCAAACAGGATAATTAACATTTGAAGAACTAATACGAACCACAACAGAGCCATTCAGAGAAAGAATAGACCATTCTGATGTATCAAATTTATGAGTAAATGAAAAAGAAGTTTCATTTATTGATTGAAAATAAAAGCCATTATTTTCGAACACAGCACGGATCTGAGCGGAAACCATCATCATCAAACCTTAAGAAAGGAAGTCGTAAACCATGAACTAATAGTACCACAAACTATCCCATTGGGATAGTTTATTTGTGTTTTAGTTTGTTTTCCATGGGCGCTTTATCTTTAGAAAAGTTAAAGTCCGAGATTGACTTGATATCCAACTCCACCCTTGTGGCGATTTTTTCCGCCGCACCCGAGAAATGAAATCAAACTTGGACATCACGAATAATGCAATCAGCGGAAACATTCCCCCGAGTAACGAAGTAATAGAAGTTGAGGTGAGGTGCAAACCAAATAGAGCTTGCAGCCTCATATAAGTTCCGGCTAAGCCGCTAGAATAGTGGAGTTATTTTCCGTTTCACGGGAAAGGTCGTTTAGCTGCATTACGTTATGGTAGCCCAATCGTACATTGGCATTGAAACTATCTAACGCGTCTTCAACTGCAATATCCATTTCATCCGCAGCCTCTTTTGCAGACTTAACCCAACCCATTAGCCGTCCGAATTCGACATTAAGACGACATAGAAACTTCTGATTAAGGCTAAAGTGGATATTCCCATTTTTGAATGCCCGAACCTTCGCTAATTCCACCATTTGACCATCACGATCTTTGAAGTGAAAATATTGAGCATGATTTGATTCCCAGTATCGACTTTGAGCATTGGGGGTTTCACTGATATCAAACCCAAGATTGTACGCAACCGTTAACATGTCATTGATTCGATTGGTGGTTGAATCACATAAATTGCTACCTTTGCCATCCCCTTGAATACCGCCATGAGTATGAACAATAAATCGATAATCCAGCTTATAAGCCCCCTTACATTCATATTTTCTCTCATCATGCAGGTAACGCCACATCTCGCCCTGAATTGTATTTTGATTCGATTTGTAATGGATAACATTATCCTGGCAAGTGATGCCACGAACGAACTCAACTAACTGAGAATCAAAATAGTCATTTGCATATTTCAATGCCCAAATCACAACCGCATAGGCATTGCTTGCGGTAAAATCAACATGTACATGTTTCATGAATCTATCGAGCATCCGCTGGCGTGTGTCAGCGCAAAGGCGATCTGTGATTTTTCGCATGTTATCTAAGAATTTTTTCCAATAGATATCTTTTAGGCCCTCAATTTTCATTTTGATGCCTTTCTTTATTGAATCAAGACTGACACCCAATTCAAATAATAGCGCAGGATTAACCTGTTCAATCGCTTTGTAATTATTAAGAAGCGCATCCAAATCACGGTTGTAGAACTGCACAAGAATACTAATGATGTCGTTTCCAGACACCAATTCATGCTTGATCTCATCATCGAATTTACTCTCTTTCCCACGAAATGAATGTCTCGACGGTGCGGTGTTTTCTATTTCAATTTTAAAGTTTTGGTTAAAGAATAAATCAAACGGTTCAACATCAAGATAGGTATAACTACCACGAATTGAGCCTAGCTTTACTTTAATGACATCGACAACAGCACGAGCTTGTCTGTCACCACTTAAAAAATCCAAAGTTCCAAGTATTTCCGTTTTCGCTTTACGTGCAGTAAGAAGATCAGCGATCTCCTTATTCTCTTTCCATCGGGTAGGAACAATCATATAAACCAGTGCCGCATTAGCCTCCGTGATGATTTTTTTCATCCACTGTATAAACTCTAAGTAGGGTGGATTTGAGAACAGAACGTCTGTTTTTTTATCAATCAATGTTTGTTCATGCAAATCGGTTCCGACCACATAGATATTTTTATCTAAAATACTCAGTAATACGTCACTTTTCTCAATCGCGTATCGCTCCCCCTTGGTCAGTTCGTTTAGCACCCGACCATCACCAGCGCCACAATCAAGAACAGAAAAATTATCATGACGAAAATGACTGCTCAGATCTGCTTTTACTAAATCAATCATTTCTTGAGTAGTTGGATACCATTCAAAATCTTGGTCAGCCGATTTTAATTTATTAATGATGTGATGCGTTGAAATGGGGCGATGAGGGGCGATAGCATTATGAGTCATGATTAAACACACCTTATAAAAGGAAATAAAAAGGTTATTTGCGGAAACGAAACCATTCGCGATCAGTGACACCATATTTAATGTCGCCGATACAATATGAACCACAAAAACCAGCTAGCCATGCATGATGGAGGCGGGTTCGAGCAATGAGCCTGCGAACATTACGACTCAAATACATGCCTGAATAACCCGCAAGATATACTCGATGCAACAAGTTGTTTTGCATTAAATGATCCCGTCTGATTGAAATAACCGAACTGAAATAAATATAACATAATATATCCCAATGGGATAGTTATTTGATGAGGTGTGTTAATAGAAGGAAATGCTGCATCATCGATGGTTAGACCGAGAACATTCACTTCTATTAATCTACTTAATAACCAATGTTGATTTTTATTATACAACTAAAGATCTATTTGAAGCCGTGTCGGCACGGCGCATTAGGATGACAAGAGATATGTTTATGGCAAAAATGGCTTACGCTTTTCTAGAAATGAAGCCCAATAATCAACAGTGAGAATGCCAAAAACAACAGGGTAAGAGAGACTGTAATGGCGCTGCAAAGCCGAAAGCACAAAAGGAATTTCAGTTGATTTTACCCGGTCAATCTTTACCAGGGTCAATACCAGGCTATTAATGTGAGATAAGGACAATGTTCTGCCGCATAAAGTGTCTAGCCACTCTTTAAAGCCATATGCCTGAATGTAATAGGCTTTAAATGCTTTCAAACTGCCATATTCACGTTTATATGGGTTATTGTTATATTGATTCAAAACGTATTGATTAAAAGTCAGCATGATCACTCTTTCCCGCTTTAGTTAAAAATGTGGAACTGATGGTAAAAACATAAATCAGTTTATATATAATTTTTATTGTTCACCCCTGTATCAATGTATCACTGATACATTGATACAAAAGCACTTCAATGAGTGACTTTGTTTTTCAGCCACGCCTCATTTCTTCTCTCTATGATTGCAGCGTGAGCAGCTTTGCTTAATTCGCCATCGGCAGGCCCCGCAATATCAAAAGCCAATTTGGCGATTTTTAACTCTTTCGCCTGATCTTGGGGTAGGGCCTCAAATGCGGCGACACGGGTTAGCTGTTTGATTCGCTGTTGAATGCTAAATACCGATTGCTGCCGTAACATGTCAATCGCTCCCAACTCTTCTACTGAGAAAATAAAACTCATATCGCCACCGAGCAGAATTAAATCAAACAAAATATTATCAACTATCCCAATGGGATACAATATTGATTTTTGATTTATCTTTAAAAATTTACTCTTCATGATGAATCATCTGAAATGCGCTTGGTAATTGTCTCACTACAACATTAAAAGCAACCCAAAAATAACATTCATTTGTTTTACTATCCTAATGGGATATATTATAATGAATGTAAGTTCCATTCCTTTGATGAGGCAAAATCAATGCAAAGCTCAATTCAATCAACTACACCTCAACACCACTTTGATGTAATGCTGGCTGCATTAAGACACCTTCAGCAATCAATACATGAGCAAGTGCCGCTTAATTATCTGTCTGATATAGCCGATTTATCTTTAATAACATCGCAACAAATTGATGAGTTATGTGAGGGGATAAACAACGCCCAAGATGAGACATATCGCGTGGTCGTATTAAGTACCGCACATTTAACTTCGCAGGACAACGAATGGTTAAGTGTCCAAAACACAGTCACAAGTGACATTATTGCTCGCCCATACGGCTACCTAATCAAGCTTCCAGGTGATGATGTGGATGACTTCATGAGCGAACACTCATTCAGTGAAAACTTACAAAAAATCATCTATTGGGCAATAAATACTGGTTTTGGCATGATTGAATTTGATTGTGATGCAGAGGTTCAATCTCAATTGGCTGTGTACGAGTGGTAATTTTCGATGAAAACTGAGCTATTCAACAAGCTTGATACAATGTTTGGTGAGTATCGACTAAAAGGTTTAAGGCTGTTTCCAAAGCGTTGCGGGGGCGGGTTTTGCGGCAGTATATGTCGACTAGGTAGGAAAATAGCTTCGTTTAGTGATGATGGCTTCGGTCTTGAACTTCATTTCATAAATGCAGATCAAGAAATAGCGTTCTCTCAACACGCAGAAAACCAAACCCCAATAAATACTGGCAGTAGTGGCTCACGGATGATCAACATGCAGTACGGTATTGTTGAGGCATTTGTATATCATTTAATTTCTGTCACTGAATGCCTGAGGCGTATGCAATTAAGGGCTAAAGGCGATGCTTTAATAGCCTTGGATCTTGATGTTATCAAAACATCCAAATATGGCCACGCTGATGTCGATGATTTCCTCTGCTTTGAGTTTCGCTCAAATAGCGATCAGCTAAAGGCAAAATATCTATTGGAAACAAGATGCAGTAATTTGATGATCGTTAATCAAGATTTAAGCAGTTGGTAAGACGGTTGAACTGATGTCGCTGTTTATTTAATTCAACCTAACAGGATATAATGCAAACGATGGATGTTGTTCTAATTAACGTGCAGGAATTTTGTTAATGAGTTTTGAAGAACCCGTAAATGATCTACAAAAAGCAAGAATAAATAGAGAGTTTAAAAATCTATCTACCTTCATGAATAACCTATCTGATGAAAGCATAGATCTGTTGTTGGTTGTAAAAAGAAAACTAGATGCCGTTGAATTAGGTCTTAACAGATCTGATGTTGATGTAATCCATGACGGACATTTATCCGAACAGTTACATCTAAAACAACGTTCTGCTGCAATGATGATCATGTTAGCAATAGCATTGAAGTCTATTGATGACTTTAATGACTTAATAAAAAAAGCACACCGCGCATCGTTTCATGATGGCATGATTGATAGTTTGTTGCAGTTCAAACTAGAAGCAACGAAGTTTGCCTGTGACATTAAAACCAGCTTAGAGCATGTTAATGCTCAAAAAATTAGTGAAGCCATCTCCGCCGCTCAGAACCAAGTTATTCCTGATTTTGTAAGTAGAATTCATTATTTCCACGGAAAACTAGGGCAGAGCAATGAAATTGCCCCCGTTAGACCATTGTTCAATTCGTGATCTCAGACTGATCAATGAAATGGTGTACCACCTGTCCGCCGGGTAAGCGTTCTATGACAATGGGTATATTGTAAGCCTGTTTAGCATGCAAAGAACTCAAAGCTATGCCACACGGGGTTGCTTCAGCGTGGCAATGTGTTAAGTGTTGCTTTACAAATAACATCAAGCGGTAACTAACCCCAAACACTATTGCCCCAGTGCTATTTTCCTCAATGGCCTCCGCCAGTTGAAAATAAGGATTAGCATCACTAAACCTAGTCACACTCTCCAGAGGAAATCTCACCAATTTAGATACATGATCACTCATATACTTACCAACCTGATCTGAAAGCCAATAACGTCCATACTCGATTTTAAAAAACCACCCCAAAAGATAATGATTGGCATGAATGTCTCCCTTGGACATTAGAACCAATATCGACAATAAGATCCTGATTGATTCATTTTTATCTCATATACACGCACAAAGCCCTGATCAACAACGAAATAACCATTTTTCCCGCATACAGCAACTGGCCGCTGGCAAATGGCGATTTTGAATATAGGCCAAGTAATTACCCCTTTCATTAACAGCAGTATCGCAGAAAATATATAACGCATAATGAGCCCCTAGCTTTATTTGAAAACGCACCAAATATCCCATTGGGATACTTTATTGTCAACAGGAACGTAACTTCAATTGGTCATTTGTGGACAAAAATAAAATAACAACAACGCTTTAGTTCATGCGTTACAAATCAAAAACGCAGTATTGATGCTAATTTGATGATTAAACTCATGGTGAAGTGCAAAAAAACATCGCCACATCTGGACACATATTTAATATTAGTCCATTATTGTATTATCAGTAATCAAAAGGACACGATCATGCAAGCATCGCTGAATCGAAAAAATGGAACCGTGGGGGCACAGCCTGACTATTCAAAAGCTTTTCCAGAAATATTTCGTATTCTGGATAGGTGGGGATGCTCTCAAGAGGAGCAATGTTTATTGCTTGCCATTGATTCAAGAACAACATTAAACAAGTACAGAAAAGGGGATTACCCAGCAAAACTGGGCAGAGATCTGTTAGAAAGAATGAGTTACATACTCAATATTAATAAGAGCTTAAAAATAATTTTCACTAGCGCAGAGAGTGTTGATGGATGGGTGCGAAAGCCAAATAAACACCCATTGTTTGATGGTAGCAGCGCAATGAGCAAAATGCTGAATGGAAACATGGCTGATCTATACGTTGTAGCAAAATATACAAATGCAATGCGAGGATAAAATGACTGTCATACGTTCATTTACAGAACAAGGTGCGTATAGGGCAATACCTAGCAAATACCCGCCAATTGATCTATATGAGCAAGCAAGTTCAGCAGAAGAACTGGAAGCAATTTACGCCCTTGAAGCACTAACTAATCCTCGGTTATTAGAGATAGCCGGAGATCTCCAGCAAGTACCTAAAGAAGATTGGTGCGTTGGAATACCTCATAATTCATTTGTTATGGCTGCATTCACGTATGTAAGTCCTGCCGGGGGGAGATTTACAACTGAAGATTTTGGGTCCTTCTATTGTGCAAAAGATAAAGAAACAGCAATCAAAGAAACGACTTACCATATTGAACAGTTTATGTCATACACATCAGAGCCAGCACAGACAATAAACATGAGATTGTTAGCTGCAACATTTAGTGCAGATTTGATTGATATAACAGATCACGAATCCTTAAAGTCGGCTTTATACAATGCAAATGATTATTCCGCTTCTCAAGCATTTGCAATTGAGCATAGAACTGAAGGAAAAGATGGAATAGTTTATAAATCTATCCGTCATTTTGGTGGGGAATGTTACGCGCTCTTTAAGCCAAGGTTAGTTACGTCCGTCTGTCAGTCAGAACATTATGACTACAAATGGAATGGCAGTTGCATAACAAATGTTACAAAAATGTCACTAGAATGGTAGCTTGCAGCTTGCATCAATATGATTCAATTGCACATAAATCATACATATATGACTCCATTCACTATCGTATCCAAGACAAAAATAAGTATAATAATGCAACTGCTAGCCTGTTAGGTTAGCAGCCATAAAATAATACTGGGATAAATGATAAATTATTATGAATAAATCTAATGTTATTGTCTTTATGACAAAATCACCTCGGTGTGATACAAAACAAACCTTGTCTCTAAGTTCTGCAAGAAATTTGCTTGGGATGTCTCAAGAATGTCTAGCTAAGACGTTGGGATGGACAATTGAATATATCCAAGACATGGAGTCGGGTGTCATTGTCGTAGACAAACAGACTGAATTGTCAGTTGAGTGTTTGCTTCGTAGAGAAAATAAATGGCACACATTTAACCAATGTGCTTAAAATTTAAACACGGTGTACTCAATGTTCGCCCTTACACAGGGCGAGATCTAAAGATCTAATCCAGAAAAAAAATTATCAAAGCTATATTCACAAAGACGTTTAACGGCAGGGTGTTGAATCATTCTTTCAGCAAAGATCGCATAGTATTCCTCTTTTAAATCTTCCGTTTCACCGATCAATAAAATTGAATTTCCATCTAAGAAATCAGCCTGATGTAAAGAAGACGCCACAAAAATACCCGTATTAGCCAAACCAAAAGCCTTCAATAAAGCAGCATCATCAAATTCACCAAAGATAGTTGGTGTTAAAGCCTTTTCTTCTAACCAGCGAGCCAACTGCCTACCCAATGAACTTTGTTTTGCAGGGATCAGCATTTTTCTTTCCATCAAACATTGAGGAAATGGTAGTTTAGGTTTTGGGGTGCAAGAGAAAAAACTAACTCCGCACTCACCTAGTTTCTTGGATAAGAGCCCTGGGTGCTGACTGGAGTTAATGGGACAATCCGATAGGATCACATCTAGTTTATGTTCTGATAGCTGATTTAGTAGCAGCTCATGGGTTGACTCAAAACAACGGAGATGAACAGAACTATCCTTTGGCAATGCAGCGATAAGTATTTTAGAAGCAATGCCTTTAGACAAGGCATCCGCTATGCCGACATTGAATGATGAATCATCGTCTTTTTTATAATTGATCACATCTAACATTTCATATGACCAATCAAACATTTTATCGGCATAACGATAAACCAATTGACCTAACTCCGTTGGTTCAATTCCTCTGCCATTGCGCTTGAAAAGCTGACCACCTATTCTTTCTTCGAATTGGCGGATTTGACCTGTAATCGTCTGAGGTGTAAGAAATAACGCTTGAGCCGCCGCAGTAACGGATCCTTTCTTTTTCGTCATCCAGAAATAATACAGATGATTGTAATTTAGATGAATCACCAATATATCCTTAAAATTGACTGATTTTTCCGCTCAAATAATATAACAGAGATTGATTTTTTAGTTTTTTATTTTATAACAAAAAAGCAGTCTTTGGAAAGACTGCTTGAAAGGATAGTGGTGTAAGTGATCTAATCACTATGCTCATAATAAACAAAAAAACATTTCAATGGGATTGCTATAATTTACAGCTGTAACGGGTCCTTTCGGTTTGATTACTCAAAATAACCCAGTGCCCAAAATCACCATTTTCTGTTTTATCACCGATTAGCCATATTTTAGGTTGTTTTGCAGGGAATAATTTCCATCCTGATTTTGTTTTGATGGGTCTTGGTCGTGTTGGATATAAATCATTGATCTTCATGATATTTGGGTTATCACTACAAATGTAAAGTAATTGTCTAAGAGCTATTTCAAGGTGAGTGTGTTGTTTTTGTTCTATGACTTCTGATACAAGAGATTTATTCAGTTCTACAGAAAAAAACTCTTTTAGCGGCCCTCTAATTGATACATTCAATGTGGCAATCTCATTTTTATACAATAGATAAGCGTAAAAACCACTAAAATCGTTTTCTAAAGGCGATTCAACATATATACCCCATTCCGGTAAACGAAAGAAGACCTCAGTTGGTATCGCTCCTGAAGTTGCTACTGAAGGGATTCTAGACATCAAATTGCGATCAAACTTATAGATGCCTTGGCTAAAGCTCCATGTAATAACAGATGAAACGTCTTCCGTATTACACACATTCAATTCTTTACATATATGATCCCAGCCAACCGAAGGGATTAAACACCAAGATGGCCAAACCAACGTTATATTTTCTTTACTTTTAGTTCGATATTGCTCAACCAAGTTATAGATATTGGGGGAGCTTTTAAGTATTTGCCTAAGATGTTCAACTGGACTGGCACTTGAAGAGTTACTTTTATTGAGATCGTATGGGGTCATATCAGTAGTAAATACTATGAATGTCAGTTTTATATGTTAAAACAAATATTACCACCAAGTTGAACAAAATGATTGTTAAATGCCGACATTGAGATGATCGGTCATGTAATCTATCTATGCTCTCTACTGGTATGCTGCATTGAGATTAATTATGGCTAATATGCCAAATGAGAACGGTTGTACTGTCGAAATCATTCAACTAAGAAACCTAATGGGATACTATATTGACAATATAGTATCCATGGTTTGTGGTGTGTAATGAAAAAAACAAAACAGCGGTCATTTTTGAAATGGGCTGGTGGAAAATATTCATTAATCGACACATTGAGTAACAGATTACCGGCAGGAAAAAGACTGATTGAACCCTTTGTTGGTTCGGGAAGCGTTTTCCTAAACATCGATTATCCATCTTATTTGGTCTCTGACATTAATCCTGATCTGATCCACTTATTTCAAATTGTTAAAACTGATTGCCATAAGCTAATCATGGAATCCAAACGACTCTTCACGAGTCAAACTAATACTAAAAGTTGCTATGATCACTTTAAATCAGAGTTCAATCTGTCATCAGACGCTTTCTATAGGGCTTTATTGTTCATTTATCTCAATCGCCATGGCTTCAATGGCCTGTGCCGCTACAATCGCTCAGGATGCTTTAACGTCCCATTTGGACAAATAGCAAAACCTTACTTCCCTGAGAGGGAAATTGAGATCTTCTCAGAAAGATCGCAGAACGTGCAATTTAAGCTGCAATCCTTTACAGATACATTTACCGAGGTCAGACCAGGGGATGTGATTTATTGTGATCCGCCTTATGTCCCGCTGAGTATAACATCCAAATTCAGTTCTTACTCTGTTGAACAATTTGGCTATAAAGAACAATTGATGTTAACTAAGATTGCCGAATCAGCAAGCAGATTGGGAAATCATGTTTTGATTAGCAATCATGATACCTCATTAAGTAAAGGCCTTTACGCAAAGGCTACCATTTACGAAATTCATGTTAGTAGAACTATCAGTTGTAATTCAAAGAATAGAAAACCAGCTATGGAGTTGATAGCTCACTTTGAACCAAAATGATGGTTCAAAGTGACGGTGTATTAATTTTGAATGGGTTGTTGTTTGTAAAAATCTCTGAAGCCTAAAGCCATTTTGTATGTGAAATAGATCTCCGATGTACAAAGGATCCCCATTCCAAGTGGAACGCTTATAAAAACAAGGCCAAAACAAAGGAGACCAATAATTAAACATCTGATAGTAGTTTTTAGCTGCATGTCAAAGTGGCTTTGTAACCATGTGTCTTTTAGTTCAGCTTTTCTAGTGATATTTATTGTCAATGCAATTAAAGCCAGAGGAGGCAAGACTATGGATGCCAAGTATAGGATATAAGCAGAAGTTACTATTTGTTCCTTACGTTTTTCATTGTTCTTTTTCATAACATAAAGTTTTCGATGTGATTTTTGAGTTCATCTATCCTAATAGGATTTAATGTTGTTTAAAAGTGTTTTATCCACAGATAGCTTTGTAAAGATCCAATAATAGATCCTAAATAGATCCTAGGTAGATCCAAGAAAAGCCAAAGAGATCCCCATGTCGTCCAAAGCCAGATGCAGCAAGGCCTACAGCGATTCACGGTGTAGTCTATCGGGGAGGTTGGTGTGGTCTGTTGGGGAGGTTGGTGTGGTCTGTTGGGGTATTAGGTGTGGTCTGTTGGGGTAATTGGTGTATTCTATTAGGGTTCGTGGTGTAGTCTATTAGGGCTGCATCTATTTCTCTTTGTTTATCGTTTTTAGATTGTGCATAAGTATAAAAAACGTAGGTAAATCAATGACAACGGAAAATAAGATCATAGATGGTGATGTTTTTACCGAATTAGATATCAACAGTTATTCATCAGTACAGCCAAACATACTTTTGAGGACACCAGTGTTTACGCCATCCAGTAGACGATCTCAAACGACCGGGAGAAAAGCAGATATTGATGAATTGAGAGAGCTGAAGTTCAGCCGTAGTGAAGGGTATGAACAGGTCTCTATTCTTGGATCAAGGTTGTCTATTGAAACAGACTTTCGAGTATGGTGTGGGATAATTAAGGTTTTTAAAGATCATGGATACACCCATCGGGATATTAAACTACCTTTTACTGAGTTCGCTAAACATTGTGGTTTTCGCAGTAAACAGATAAGTAAACCATTAAAAGAACGTATAGATGGAAGTCTAAAAAGAATAATGACTCAGGTTTTATCTTTTACAAAGAATAATGGAAAAAAAACAGATCATTACCATTTAATTGCAAACGCTGGTTATGACATTGATGAAAATATTATCTATTTGAAGCCTGATGAAGATCTTTGGGAATTATACAATATAGACTACACCACTTTGCTGGGGCTTGGTGTGATGGACTTATTGACCCGCCAAGAAACAGCGGCGTGCTTATACACATTCATTCAGTCTTTACCAAAGAACCCTGCGCCGGTCAGTTTTACGCGATTGCGTGCAAGATTAAATCTTAGTGGGTTAGAGAAAGAACAAAATCGCAGCATTAAAGCAGCTCTTGAGCGTCTAATGGAAATTGGATACTTAAAAGGAGAGATCAGAACTCGGCTTGGCGAGCGATATTTATTCATTGATGAACGAGATCCATGGTTGGGACGACGTAAAAAATTAAAACTCATTAAGCAAGATGATCCTGATGCTCAAGAAGACGACGATTGCAATGATAAAACCCAATAAAATTAAGCAATTATATGCGGATTTATATGCTTAATGGGTGTGGTCTAAGAGGGTAATATCATTGGTGTAGTCTGAAGGGGTACGATTTTGTACGGGACGCATTGTCAGCGTAAACAAACTGCTATCAGTGTAGTCTGTGAGGGTGTTAACTCCCTTAAACATCACTTAAGTTTTATTGGTGTAGTCTAAAGGGGTATTCACTGTTCATCGGGCGCGGAAGTTTTCATCATTAATTTCTTCTAAATGTGCTCGCGGTGTAGTCTATGAGGGGGGTGCTCTATTGGGGTGTGTCAATATTGGGGTGTGCCAATATTGGGATGCAAAAAAGAGGTGCGTTTTTCTTGGTCTGGTGAACGCTTTAATTGTTTAATTAATGATTTAATATCAATCAGTTATCGTTATTTGGTGTGGTCTATTTGGGTGTGAGTGTAGTCTAAATGGGTAATTGGTGTAGTCTAAATGGGTATTTCATCAAGTCATGTCAGATATATGCAACTGACATTCGTGACAGGTTTTAACAAAATTTAATTTTTTAAAATGACACTTTTATATTGCATAAAATTATCCATTTAATATCCCATCGGGATAGTGTATTATTGGTTTGTTGATTTACTGTTTTTATCCTTTTTTGAGGTGAGTATGGAAGGCTATATCGAGACTACCCTGGTGGGTTATATTGCGGATGAACCGGCGTATCGTCCGGGGAAAAATCAAAATTATTTAAACTTTACGGTTCGAGTTCCATTTTTAACAAGAGACCCGTCTAATCCATCTGGGCCTCAAATTTGGGTTAATGACTATTGGAAGGTAGTGATTAAAGACCCGTTAGCGTCTTCTGTAAGAAATTTTACAAAAATGGATTGTCTAGTGTTTGTGAAGGGGGAGCCCCGGTGGCGTACCTTTACTAAAACACAAGGCGGTGAGGTAACTTCGATCCCACAAATTGTTGCTTCAGTATTCAAAATATTGCCATCTGTTTCGCAAAATCAAAATAATCGACCACAGCAGCGATCTCATTCACATATATCTCATGGTTCCCCCGCTGGTGGATTTTCTCAACCTAGCCATTAGATTGAAGAAATTAAAATCTTATTGAATATCCTCGTTGTGGTAATGACGAGGATCATACATATATGTGCGAATACACTTGGAAACTTTAGATGAAATATTATGAAAGTCTTATGGTCATGGATGTTCCATTTGCGGAACGTTATAAGCTTCGGATGCGATTGGAATCGCTAGTAAGAGATACTTTTCTTGGTGATTCGGCAGTTTCAGATTTAAAAGATGAAAAAAACTTGGTTCCTGATTTTAGTTATCTCGCTACGCAGAAAGATGATAAATCGACGATTGTGATTGTTCGTTCATTGATACCTATTGGCTTGCATACCGAAAAAGAAACCCGCTTAACTTTGGCTGCGGGCAAGAAAATGCTATTAAAATTCTCTTGTTGCACGGAAACTAATTTTGCAACTACAAGCGGCAGGCGGTGCTGGCAAGGCGACGAGTTAATAGAGTGTATGGCAATGCCGCGCTTAAAAAACGCTGGTTTTGATGTCGAGGATATAAAAATACGCGGTTTTGAACGATTGAATATGAATAAGAATAATAATTCTAGTTCAAATTCAAATTGGTATCTTCAGGGCGCTTTAATTGACGCCCAAGTTGTTGTTAAAGAACCAGATCTTGCAGAAAAATCACTCATTCTTGGTGTTAGTAAAAAAAGAAGTTTTGGTTTTGGTTTCGTAAGGTTTAGCGATTTGGTGTGACGAAATATTCTAAACTAACAATTATCAGCAAACCCCGCAATGCGGGGTTTGGCTAGCACCAGGTCGTTAAATTGATATTGATTTAATGTACGTGCGACTAAGGGATAAATATTACAGATGGTTTGTCGAAATCAGATACTGTATCAGACATTAATCTTGCGCCCCAAAAATAACCTGTTTTTTTATCTTCTAACATTCTTAGCGAGAAGGTTGTTTTGGAACTAGTTAATGTTGTTATTGAGTTTTTCCTAAATGCAATTGGTTGAGTCGATGCGGGTGAAATTCGAGATACCATATAATTATCCCCATATTTACCTGTGTACATCCCACCTACCAATGAATATTCAGAAGCATTATAATTGGATTTGTTGGGTATTAGTTTTCCTGCAAAACGATTGTGGCCAATATTTATAACAATATTCCCTCCCATAAAGCACTCATCAATAGCTGCATTAATTTTGAATTTAATACCAATATTAAATAGATTTTTTTCCTGATAAGGATGTTCAGTCTTTATTTCTACAATTTTTGGCGTTATTAATACGTTACAGTCAGACTCATCAATTGAATCAGTTCTGTTTAAATTATGTTCGGAAGAAAAGTTTGCCCCTATAGTTCCAGCAGTATCAGCGGAGGACCGAAGCTTGTGAGTATTCTCTAGCAGTTTTTTATACAAAATATCATTGTTTTCTGAGCTGGAAGAAAGGTTGTCAGATATAGACATCAAATTATGATGTAATAAGTCGTTTTTTTCTTTTTCTCGCAACAGTTCATCAGATACTGAAGTGTCTATAATAAAATCGATAGTTACTTTATCGCCTACGGAGTTAACGGTTTTCCGTGCGATGACTCGTCCTCCTGATATTAACTCATCCCTAGATGATAACACTCCATTTTCATCAATCGTATGAGACAACGTCACTGGATTGGAGGCTTTCTTAATGGCTATTTGATCGTACTGCGCCATGACAGTTGGATTCTTGAGGTAGGAAATGGGGATGTTCAATTGAACTGTAACTTGATTAGCCGATAGGCTTGAACTAAGCACAAATAACGCAAGCCCTGCACTAATTCTCATATTTACCTCCGGCTAATTAGTCTTTAAGCAACAGACCGTAGATTGGGCTTTTGATGGTTTCTTTCTGTAAGTTGTAGCTTTAGCTCCTGCCATCGTTTAGATGATGCGGATAACACTGACTTACGAAACATTTCATTTCTGTGAGGGCCAGACCAGATCTCCTCGTTACCATACTCTATACCAAGAGCTTCAGCGTTGCGTAAAGATTCAAGATCGAAGAAAAATGATAAAATTCCACCGCCCTGTAAATAGGACACGGAATACCCACCGACAACCTCTCCGCGACCATCTTTTTTTAGAGTGAATGAATGTTCCGGTTTTCTATCTGGGCCATTATATTTAAACTCATCATTTTCAAAAATTAATTCGCAATCAACTCTTTCAATTAATCCTTGTGTGCAAGCGAGTTTTATTTTTCCACGATAGTGAATATAGTGGGTTATAGAGCCGTCTTGGCCACCCAGCACAGAAATTAGTTGTTGTTTTGGATCCCAAGACAGATGATTTAAAAAACCAAATTTAAATGTACACACAACTGAGTGTAACTCCCAAAATTTCAGGTCTTGATGTCTTGTTAATTGATCTCTAAAAAAGGAGACCTCCGATAAGAATCGGGGGTCATTATGTTGAAGACATAGAGATGAGAGTAAGCGCGGGATAGCACTATCAAATTCTTCGATATTCATTGTGACACTCCATATGAGGAATTGTCACAATTATATCAAATATCCCAATGGGATACAATGTTGATTTTATTGATGCATTTGGGTGCATCTAATATGGAAAATTAAGCTGCATTTGATTTATCTTCAGATGGTAATTCTCCCGATTGCTTACGTCTTAGAAGGCATTCGATTGATAAAGATAAACTTTCTTTAACTTCTTCACTTTTTTCAGCACGACAAATCGTGGCTGGTTGAAGTCCAATAAGGTCAGCTAGCTTGGCTTGGCTCATGCCCAACAACAAACGAGCGCGACGGATATCAACTCCACTTTTAATTGGAAAAACAAACTGAGTCATAAATAACTCCTTAGTAACTAAACGATTAACATATCGCTTTATAAAAAGACCTGAAAGATCTGGGTGTACACCATTAAAATGGTCAGTCTAACTAAACGTTCACATCAGACATCGAAATTCTTCCACATGTCTATCTGGTTGTAAATGTTTGAATCATGTCCTTTTAGCTCATTTTCTTACATTTAGATCATATGTAAAAAAATAAACAAAACTTTTCGCAAAATGAGATGCAATCTGATAAAAAGCTTCGTTTGAATCGGACTTGATCAGCTTGTTATTTGCGCTTTGCAAAATCAGTATAGACCAGTTTTGTTAACAATTTGAGAAAGAATGAACCTGACAGGTCAAAAATTAAAGAAAAAATCGACATGAAAATCGATAAGAAAAAAACTTGAATGAGACTGTTTAGATAAAAGGTAAATGAATTTGTACTTAGCATTATGTATATAAATACAGTAGAAATTACTGCGCTTAACAAGGTAGGTAGGGAAATAGGGATGGTCCGTATGTCAGCTCTTGACGGAGCAGCATGGATAGCTATGCAACCTAAAGCTAGAAATGAAAAAAACACTGAATGACTAATTGCTACGTTGTTGAGTAAGAGATGGATATCGAGAATAAGGGCATAAAAAAGTTTTATCGGGGTAAGAGGGGTTGATAGTGTAATCCAGTCGTAGAACAGTTGAGTTATGTTTTGTCCAATTTGAACATTAATGCTATTAAGAGCCCAGCCAATAAAAGGAGGGATCAATATAAGTGGTGCTGTGGCAATAAATAGAACACCGCTGGATGAATGTAAATTGAAAGGATTATAGCTGTGAACAACCCACCCGAGTGTCGGTTCTGTATCTTTATAGCGGAAAAACACAATTTTATGGATTTTGTGGCCAAAAAGAAGAGCCATTACTGCATGAGCAATCTCATGAAAGGGGACACCAATAAGACCTGTAACAAGAAGACCTGTTTTGCCTGTATAGCGCTGCAATAACCTGTGATAATAATCTGAAAAAAACCAAAGTCCATAAACAAAAAGACTAAATAGTAAGAAAAAACGTAAAAAAACAAATAAATCCATTCCCATAGAGATACAGCTATCCTTGTTGTTTTGTTAACAGCATTACGACTAGTTTAGGGTGGAATAATGAATTAAAAATCAATGACTGTGACGGATTGAGATTTGTTATACCCATACCAGTAATTATTGTTTTTGCATTCATTGAACTCTTTAATGAAATACTTCATTTTCATGTTTGCATTTGAACGAGTTCGAGACGACAGTTCATAAACTTCACAATTATCAAGTTCAGCAAATTCAACACATACAAATGGAAATGCTTTAATTTCTATCCCGCACAAACATGCAACATAGCAATAAAATGCATCTTGTAGGTCATATCCAAGATCACTCGCTTGGTATGCCCAATCATCAGGATTTGTTGATCTGGTTGTTTTTAAATCTACAGCAATTAAATCGAAACGTAGCCAGTCAAATTTACATTTGAGCCACAAACCACTATCTGGATCTTTTGCTAGCATTGTTAGTTCTGCGATTCCATTGCTGAATAATCTAGATGCTAATCTATGATTTTTAATCGTTTCAGTTGCTCGGTTGGCATCAGAATAAATAATTGGATCTGTAACCCACTCCTCAACAAAACTCTGATACTCAGGGGTTAAATGAATGTTCTGTGGGTCTATATGAGCTGCCCACGGTAGGTTCTTGGATATAACCCACGTTTTTACGTGATGATGATTAATCACATCAAAAATCTGTGCATTAGGGTCTATCGATAGTAGTTGGTCTATCAGGTCCGATTTTTTTGTCCCCTTAGGTTTTGCGCCTTTTGCTGCAATAGCGTCCTTTATTTCATCAATAGTATGAATTGCATTGGGGTAGTCAGAGGGATTTAAATTATACCAATATAAATTCTTGGTGCGTTCAGGTTCCAAAACGTAACCGTGAGTCATTTCTCCTCGCTCAAATGTATTCTCTCTTGATGTTGTTTTGAGTCGAATAATTTTATCTATGTAATCTCGTTTATATTTTGCAGGAGAGTTTGCGAATTTTTTTAGCCCAGAAGATGATAATGCTGGGAGTGAGTGATAGTCATCATTTGATATGTCTGAATATATTCCAGCAATGAGTCCGCCATGTTCATCAAAGCAATTCAAACCTGAAAATTCGTTATAACCTGATTGAATAACAAATGGAATGTTAGCTTGAATAGTCATTTAAATCACCCTAAAAAGAGAATACAAAAACATAATAAACTATCCCATTGGGATTGTAAATATAAATGTTATTGATATAATGTGAAAATAAAATGAACTTGGATTTGAAGGGTTGTGTTATGAAAATTGAACAATTTGTAGGATTAGCAAAAGGTTATTTTAATGATAATCTTTACACTGGCGATCAGGTAAATCCTCAATCTATAGATAAAATAGAAGAAATCATAAAAGATTTAGATATAACTTTAGATATGGTATTTCCATTGCTTAAGCGTTCATTATCTAATGAATTGGAGTTAGTAGTAGAACCAAATCCGATTGCTTATTCGAAGTCATTAACAAAGTCGGGATTTGACATCCACGGAGTTGTGATATTTGTTGAAGATAAATTCATATTTAATGGGACCTGCACTCCATATGAGCATCAATTTTTAAATAAAACCTTAGATATTGCTGGTGTGGCTCTTCATGTCCATGACATCGAACGTAAAACTGATTTGTATCGATTTATTCCGGTAGAGCAATTAAATACAGCAAATGAATGGTTCATTTTACATGGGTTGGGAGGTATAAAGCCTAAGGATCAAATTTTACGAGCCTTGTCATTGTCAGTTGCAATTAGACACACAATAAAGTGGTTGATGCCTCAATATATAGATAGAGATTTTAGTGCTTATCAACAATTGGTCGAGTTACACACTCAGAACTCTGCTAGGCAGCCCATTCCTACAAAGGAAGAAAAATTAGCACGGCGATATCGGCGAATTAGCAATGAGCCAAGCAAGGTTGAGTTGTTACTAAGCTGTAAAGAAGAAATTACTATTTTTACGCGACCAGCGGTGCCGCACATAGAGAATGTTGGATTTTATGATTTTTAGCATTCACGCCGTAAACCATCGCCAGTACGTGCGGTGAGTAGTTACCTATAACCAGTAGATAAACATTTCACAAAACATGAAAGAAACCTTGACATGGATTAATAATTAAAACTATGATTAATTATCCCGTTAGGGTTTTTAATTGATCATATCGGTCATTTTAGAGCATCCCGTAAAACTTATTATCGATCCCGTAAGTTTTACGGGATGCTTTTTATTTTGTTTTAACAAAATTTATCATCCGTGGTTTTTTCTGAGTGAAAACTCAACCAAGCCGCGTACTTGTAAAATAACGCAATACATCGATTACGATTGATGTATGTTTTATTGTCTATTTGGCATTTTAATATCCATTATCGCAAGAGAGTGGTTTTCAGTTTCTGTTGTCAGTAATGAAAACAGTATTTCGCCCGGATTAACGAAAGTTTTTCTGGTTTTTTTTGTTTCCTTTTTTAAGGTTTTTAATATGAAATCAATTAATGATTTAGGTTGCTATTCTGTTAAATCATTTGGTATGCGTTATTTTGATCATGCAAATGGAAAAATAGATGGAATTGAATTTAGTAAGTGTATAGATGGAACATTGATATCATTAAATGATGCGTTGCGTGTTGTTTTTTCTGAATCAATAAAGCCTGACCATACTTTTGGTAAAACTGTGGATTGTGTAAAGCATTATGTGATCTATAGGGATTCGGTGGTTGTTTCTGTATTTGAGAAATTTGAGGATTCAAATATATCACTTATGGATGACTATTCGTTTTTGTATTCTTCATACAGAAATATACCTGAATTAAGAGTGCCTGATTTTTTAGACGTTGAACTTTATGATTTAGTAAAGTCTGTTGTTAATGAATCAAGTGTTTTTTCTTTTAGGAAAGATATATTGAGCGGTCAATATTCTAAGGTGGCTTTATTGTCTAACTTGGAAGGGGATGCTCATGTTGTGAAGGCGAAAATTCAATTAGGAATTCAAGTTGATGCGATGAATGCTTTAAATGATTTATCAATCCGCTTGTCTTTACTTAATGATTTTATTAGTGATGAATCTGCGTTAAATGAACTTTCGTTGATGGTTTCAGAACTAGAAATGAAAGCTTTTTCTATCGCTGTTTAATGTTTCCTTTTTTAGGGTTTGGAGTTGTTATGAATCAATTTGGTCGATACACGGTTTATTCGAATTCTTATCATGTTTATGAAGATAATGATGAACAATTGATGTTAGAACCATTTAATTATCTGTGTGTAGATGATAGTTTCTTTTGTGTTAAAGATGTTTTGATATTTTTAGCGCAAGAGCTTGTACATGGCCCTTTCGAAAACATTGATTCTTTTGATGTATATAAAGATGGGGTGTTTATTGTTAGTGTTGTAAATGGCGATTCTCTTTCTGTTGACAAAAACAATGATATTCTTCTTTCTAGGAATATAAAAGATATGGTTCGTTATTTCAGGGTTGAGTTTCAACTGTTGATTGATGAATTTTCTATTAGGCAATTACATCGTATGAGGATACCGTGTAATAGCAGAATCTTAGAAAGAATATCGTGCTGGATGTACAATATGAAGATATCTATTACTTACTAATGTTTGTTTTTTTTAATATCTGTTTGATTCCTTTATGAGGACCTAAACTGGCTATTGAAATTGCATATTAGGTTTTCATCAGTTCTTATTGCTCAGTGTTTTTATTTAAAATTGAATTGGAGTATTAATTCGATTTTAGTGCATCTGAGACGATTGAGAAGTGTTAGAATCTAAGGTCCTACTTTGATGAGCACTCTGTTTATAGATACTCACTTTTTGTGAAAGAAAGTAGGTTTTGAAAAAGTGGTTTATTGCAACAAACGATTAAACATCTTGTCGCGTAAATCATATATTAGTGTGTAACCGTCAGTCATTGTCAGAAGGCTCTTTTTATATCCAGTTTGGATTATTAAAAAAAGACGCTCTTCTGGCTTTGGCTGGTACTTTAATGGATTAACATGGTTAGTTTTAATTTCCATCCAAGACACCAATTAGATGCTTTCCTTTCCTATTTATTCGTTTTCATGAAAGAAATTCCAACCCATTGACCACTCCTTATGTTTCCAATAATGTTCGGCATAAGGGTTCTCATTTTCAGACATACCAGCTCTCGCATCACATACACCATCGTCAAACGGTAATGTTTCTTTTGCTAACCAAGACTCAACAACCCAACCATCAACTGCCTGTTCTGCAATAAACTCATTCAATTTGACAGCGGTTACTAAATCCAAAATTTTAACCACTGTACGCGTATGTTGTTCTAGTCTTAACTCAATAGATAATTCCATTGCCGATGCTTTCCGTAATTATTGTTTGTTCTTAAATGACTGAATCACTAGATCTGATTCGGCATTCCTAACAATCTTAGCCATCCACTTTGGTGTGTCCTTAGTTGGACACGTAAGACACACCTTATATAACGAGATCGCCCCAACACACATCCCGCCAATCCGTAACAGCCACGCGCCAAAAACAACCACGCAGGTTTGCAGATCTATGGTAGCAGACATGGACTCTTTGATTTCGAGTGTAAACATAGTACCAATCAGGTAAACCAATACAGGGATGACTAATAGTGCGATACGACCAGACCAAGACCACGCGTAACAGTTCACCGGGACTGCGTTGACAACAACAACTCTTGCGGAATTGGATAATCTGT